>Ga0326728_10002200_pt1 | contig 65900 bp, 47 predicted proteins | sample MB3enrmetagenome_FD_207602 | JGI IMG/M metagenome (GOLD analysis project Ga0326728, IMG submission 207602) | Lab enriched peat soil microbial communities from McLean, Ithaca, NY, United States - MB31MN | ecosystem: Environmental > Terrestrial > Soil > Wetlands > Peat | place: USA: New York...
TTGAAGATGGATTATTGCAGGCATCGGGGCATGAGCAAGGCGCACCAGATAGCATACCTGAAATGGTATTGCTACCTGAAAAACGCCTGATTTTTCAACACTTTTTGACCTTTATGCCCATTGCGAACCCGTGGTTTGGGTGAAGCAATCTATAATTGCATTTTGCCAAACACCGCATGGATTGCTTTATCATAGGCGGCGCTACCGCGACATTTCCCGCAATGGGCAAAAAATATCATGAACGGTTTTGCAAACTAAACAGCAAGGAGGCAATGTAAATCATGAAAGCTAAAATCATATTCTGCGCGGCAGCGCTGGCATTCTGCCGCCCGGCAGGCGCACAGGTGACAACCACGCTGAACACCTATTATCCCGCGCCGCTGGGAGTATACACCAGCATAGTGACAAGCAGCACAACGCAACTCGGCACCGCCGGAGGCAACGTAACGCTGGCTGCCGGCGGCGGGAATGTAATAATGGGCGCGGGCGGCGGAAAAGTAGGCGTCAACACAAGCTCGCCGCAGGGGATACTGGATGTAACCTCCACCACCAGCGGTTTTATCCCGCCACGAATGACCACCACACAACGCACCTCAATAAGCAGCCCCGCCGCAGGCACAATGGTTTATGACACCTTGCTAAATGCCCCATATTACTGGAACGGAAGCGCCTGGAAGGCTTTCAATTCTGCACCGACAATGCAGACATGGTCTTTCTCTAACCAAAATTACGAAGCATATACCATCACAACACCCGCAAACACTACTAGCACAATAATCATAAGCTATACAATGGAAGTTCCCGTAGGCGCCACAGGTTACACCTGCAATAACTATCTTCAGTTTGACGGCACTACACTTATAGACGGAGCCAATAGTACTGGTAGCGTAGTCACTAATACGCGCCCTATTGCAACGCTGGTTGGCATGACCTATGGAGTGACCGGGGGCAACCACACAATAAGTTTGGATATCACCGGCAATTGCACCGAGACAACCTTCAATGTTTTAGTCATGGCATGGGAATACTGAGATTCACAGCCGAAATTACGGTGGGCAGAGATGGAAGAATGTAACGAGTGACCGGTCAATATTAAACCATCCGCCACGGTTCAGGCGAATGGTGGGCAGAAATGCTCAAAAGCGCAGCCCCGTCTCAGGCTGCGCTTTTTATTTAAAACTTGCCATATTTCCCCAGCCAATACACCCTTCAATTTTAACTGATATGCATTTTTGACTATATAGCAACACCGTTGCACATTAACACATGAGTAAAATTAGCTGTCATTGACAGCAAAGGGCAGGACACCATGAATGTACCGATTGTGGCTGAGCATTGAATGCCAAGGAATGCCGCTACTTTTTAGCCGTTTGAAAAAGCGGCCTTTGCCCAAACTACGGGTTCGCAATGGCAACATGAAGAGACACACGCTTTTTGCGCGCCTGTGCAGTTAAATCTGTCATTGCGGGAAATGGGCCGCTTGCGGCCCGGCAGTGTTTGTAATCGTAAACTACAGTTTACTGTTTTATATATTTTTAGTACAGTGTACTTGACGGCCTGCGCTTGACGGCCGAAGGGGGACGACAATGCTGGACAAACTTTTTGCCATACACAACAGCGCGGTAAAACATACTCCAAGGGCGTTCAGGCGATATCTCCACGCCAGCATAGACTGGCAATCCGACGCCATTTGCCTGACCGGAGCGCGCGGCGTGGGCAAGACCACCCTGCTGCTGCAATATTACCATGACAATTACGGCGACGTGGAAAAATGCCTTTATGTCTCGGCGGACAATGTGGAAGCGTCGGCCACGGGGCTTTTCAATATCGCATCCGAATATTTCACATTGGGAGGAGAGGCCCTGATTCTTGACGAGGTGCACAAGTATCCCGGCTGGCAAACAGAACTGAAGAATATTGTGGACACGTTCAAGCGCAAGAAGCTGCTGGTGTCGGGCAGCTCGTCCTTAAACCTGAAAAAAGGCAAGGCCGACCTTTCGCGCCGTTTCGTTTATTACGAGATGAAGGGCCTATCCTTCCGGGAATATCTGGTGCTGAAAGAAGGCCGGGATTTTCCCGCGCTTACGCTGGAAGATATTTTGCGCGGGCATGTAAAACAGGCGCAGGAAATATCGGAGCAACTGACCGTACTAAAAAGTTTCCGGGATTATATGGAGTGCGGCTACTATCCGTTTTTCGTAGAAAGCGAAGCCGCTTACCCGCAGAAAGTGCTCAACATAATCGAGAAAACCCTTTACGAGGATGTGGCGGTGATAGGCAACGTCAAGCCCGCGCATATAGCGGCGATAAAAAAAATCCTCCGGCTTATAGCCCAAACGCCCGCATTCGCGCCCAACATCGACAAACTGAGCAGGGAACTCGCCATATCCAAGGAATACGTTTACCATTATCTGGAATACCTTGAGCAGGCGGGAATAATCGTGGCGCTATATGCCGACGGCAAGGGCTACAGGCTGCTACGCAAACCGGCCAAGCTGTTCCTTGAAAATACAAATCTTCTTGCCGCCATAAACGGCTCGTCAAGACTGGAAAGCGGGCAGGGCGCCATGCGGGAAACTTTTTTTATGAATCAGGTGGCAAGCGTCCAGCGACTGACAAGCGCCGACAAGGGCGATTTTACGGTCAACGACAAACTGGTCTTTGAAGTCGGCGGGAAAAACAAAACCACGGAACAGATACAGGGCCTCAAGAACGCGTATCTGGCGCTGGATAAGGTGGAAATAGGCGCGGGCAATAAAATTCCGCTGTACCTGTTTGGTTTTCTTTATTAAAAGACTGGAACGTATTTTTTGGCGTTTACTGCACCGTCGGCAGTTGCGGGAGGACGAAGCCGTTTTCGTTTTCTGTGAAATCAAGAACTGCCGTTACGGCGTCGGTATTCAGCGGGCCGTAGATGTGCGGGAAGAATTCGCAGTTGTCGGCACTAATAAAGTGACGCAAAGATTGCTTCGTCGCTGCGCTTCCCGCAATGACAAAGTAGAAGCAACGATAAACTGCACGCAAGGGCAGACCTGAAAAAACTAATCGCCCTCCACCATATAGTTGGGGGCTTCTTTTACGATGGTCACGTCGTGGACGTGGCTTTCCTTTAGTCCCGCGCCGGTGATGCGCACAAAGCGCGCGTTCTTTTTAAGTTCCTCTATCGTCTTCGTGCCGCAATAACCCATGCCCGCCCGCAACCCGCCCACAAGCTGCAATATGATTTTGGACACGGAACCTTTATACGGCACGCGGCCTTCTATGCCCTCCGGGACCAGTTTTTCCTTCTCAATCCCCTGCTGGCCGTAACGGTCTTTTGAGCCCTGCTCCATAGCGCCCAGAGAACCCATGCCGCGATAGAGTTTATAGCTGCGGCCCTGATAGAAAATTATCTCGCCCGGCGTTTCCTCCGCGCCCGCAAAGCAACTGCCGAGCATAACGCAGTCCGCGCCCGCCGCAATCGCTTTAACTATATCGCCGGAGAATTTTATGCCGCCGTCGGCGATGACCGGCACATTGTATTTCGCCGCCGCCATCGCCGCCTGACTTATGGCGGTAATCTGCGGCACGCCCACGCCGGAGACTATGCGCGTCGTGCAAATCGAGCCGGGGCCTATGCCCACCTTAACGGCGTCCGCGCCCGCCTCTATCAAATCGCGCGCACCCTCGGCGGTGGCGATGTTGCCCGCGATAACCTGCGTACCGGGATATTTTTTCTTTATCTTTTTGAGCGCCTCAAGCACGGCGGCGGAGTGGCCGTGCGCGGTATCAAGACCTATCACATCAGCCCCCGCTTTTATGCACAGTTCGGCGCGGTGAAAGCCTTCCTCGCCCACGCCGGTGGCCGCGCCCACGCGCAGGCGGCCCAGCTCGTCCACGCAGGCGGAGGGATAAAGGCGTTTCTTCTCGATATCCTTTGTGGTGTACATGCCGCGCAGGTTGCCGTTGGCGTCCACCAGCGGCAATTTTTCTATGCGGTTCTTGTGCAAAATCTCGCGCGCCTCTTCCGGCGTGGTGCCGATTTTGGCGGTCACAAGTTTGGTGCGCATTATCTCGGAAATCTTTTTGGAAAGCTCGGTCTCGAACATCAAATCGCGGTTGGTCACAAGACCCACCAGCTTGCCTTTTACCGTGACGGGAAATCCGGAGACGCCGGTGCGCTTCATCGTCTCGAACGCGGCGCGCAGCGTGGACTCCGGAGAAATGGTGACCGGGTTGATGATTACGCCGCTCTCGAATTTTTTGACCTTTTCAACTTCCAGCGCCTGCTGCTCCGGCGGCATTGCGCGGTGTATCATGCCAAGGCCGCCTTCGCGCGCCATCGCGATTGCAAAGGGGGCTTCCGTCACTGTGTCCATCGCGGCGGAAACCACGGGAATGTTTAGGTTTATTTTTGTGGTCAGGCGGGTGTTGGTCGCGGCCTGACGGGGCAGAATCTCGGATTTGGCGGGGAGAAGGAGCACATCGTCGAAAGTTAGGGCAACGGGAAGTGTGTCTTCCAGCATTGGAACCTCCGGCAGAAATGGGTGTTAAAACAGTCTAACTTTTTGGGCAGAAGTTGGCAATTTAATCAGTTAACATCGCCCAAATACACAGGTCCCGGCAGAATGCCGGTATTGGAAAGGCGGGTTTTTAGCTGCGAGGGATAAAGCCGCACGGCGGAAAGCGAAGTTATATCCAGCCACTCAAAACCGGTCTGAGAGCCGTCCGGCTCCGCGCCGGTTTTAAGCCCGTCCGGATTTTTAAGCTTGCAGACAAACATGAATTCCAACTGATGGAACTCAGGGGAACATCCGGCAAATTCATGGTTCTTGGCTATATAGTCGCGCACCAGCGCAAGCGGGCCGACTTCCACATCGGCGCAGACTTCCTCCATACATTCGCGGCGCAACGCCGCATCCAGCGATTCCAGCGGATGTTGCCCGCCGCCCGGCAACGAATAGAACGGGCCAAGCGAGTCGATACGCCGTATCACCAGCAGACGGCCTTTCTCGATTATGATTGCCTTCGCAGAATTGCGAAATCTTATAGCCATAGCGTTTTGCGCGGAGGGTCCGCTGCCGTAAAGCACAAGCAATACCACTGGACTGATTTTAAAAAGCATAGTAAAATTAACACTGTTGCGCAAAAAGCGTATTTTAATAGCAGACCGTATTGCGCAAAAAGCTTCCGGACTGGACTGGCGGCAGTTGTCGGCGATATAGGTCCAAAGTCCCTTGTACTGCATCGCGCACGGGTATAAAACATAATTACAATTTACTTTTATTAATCACGAGGGGATATGAAGAATACTTGGCGATTCCTGATGACGGCGGCGCTGCTCTCGACGGCGGCGCTTTGGCGCGCGCCCAGCTGCGCAGCCTCCGCAGTAGATGAGTTGAATTCGGCGGCAGGCAGCGCGTCGGTAACTGTACCGGCGGCAACGCTCAAGGACGCATCCCCATCTTCCTCGTCAACCGTACTGCGCGCATCACCCTCGATAAACATCGCAGGCGCCGTCATGCTGCAAGGCTTCCATTGGGACTCTTTCCATACCAGCCCGTGGTGGGGCGTAATATCGCAGAAAGCGGGCGACATTTCGAACGCGGGTTTCAACATGGTCTGGTTCCCCCCGTCGGGACAGGCCGCCAGCGACCAGGGTTATATCCCCGTCCAGCTTTACGTGCAGGATTCGATGTACGGCACGCAGGCGCAACTTCAGCAGGCCATAAGCGATCTGCATTCGCGCGGCGTAGCCGTCATCGGCGACATGGTGCTAAACCACCGCGTGGGCAGCACCAGCTATGCCGATTTCACCAACCCCACATGGGGGCTGGATTCCATCTGCTCAAATTCCACCTGGCCCGGCGGTCAGGGACAGGGCGCTGCCGACACCGGCATGAGCGTCGGTTATGCGCGCGATATCGACCACACCAAGACCTATGTGCAGCAAAGCCTGATTCAGTGGATGAACTGGCTCCGGAGTACGATAGGCTATGACGGCTGGCGCTACGATTTCGCGCTCGGCTACGCCGGAACCTATAACAAGATTTATAACGACGGCACCAGCCCCGTTTTTGCGGTGGCCGAAGTTTGGCCTTCTTCGTTCAGCGCGGGGGACAATTCCAACCGTCAGGCCATCTGCAACTGGATAGACTCCACGCAGGGCAGCAGCTCCGCTTTCGACTTCACCACCAAGGGACTCTTGCAGCAGGCCATAGAGCAGAGCAACTATTCCATAATGAAAGACAGCAACGGCAAGCCCGCCGGACTTATCGGCTGGTGGCCGCAGAAAGCCGTCACCTTCGTGGATAATCACGACACCGGCCCCAGCACCGGCGGCGACGGCGGACAGAACCTTTGGCCCTTCCCGTCCGGCGAGGTTATGCAAGGCTATGCCTATATCCTGACGCACCCCGGCATACCGTGCGTCTATTGGCCGCACTACTTCGACTGGGGTTCGCAGATGCAGTCCGAAATCAAGGCGCTTATCCAGTACCGCAAATCGCACAACATAACATACACCAGCAACGTACAGATACTGGCAGCAGACAACAGCCGCTATGCCGCTCAGATAGACAACAGCACCCTCGTAAAAATAGGGCCCGGAAGCTGGCAGCCGCCCGATTCAAGCTGGAAGCTGACATTGTCCGGACAGAATTACGCGGTCTGGAGCAAATAACAATTCAGGCAAAAAAAGAGAGCGGGACCTCAACGGTCCCGCTCTTTTTTGTTGCTAAAACTCCGTCAGGCTTTTACGTTCTGGTTCAACAAACAATCTTTGCACGAAACCGTCGAACCGCCCTTTTCTATCGCGGCGAGAACCGACCTGGCATAATCGGTAAGCGTAGGATCGCGCGCGCCCATAACCACTACAACATCGCCGGGCTGCGCGCTGGCGGCTATATCGCCGGTTATCTCCTCGCGGCAGGGGTTGTATTTAGCATTCACGCCGCGCGCCACAAGCGGCTCAGCCAGATCCTTTGATGAAATGGTACGGTCGGCAGTGCCGCCGATATAATAAATCTCCGGGAACCAGACCGTGTCGCACTTGCGAAGCGATGTCGCGAAAGTATCTATCAGTTCGGTTTTCAGCATCTTGACCGGCGCGTAGCCGTGCGGCTGGTAGAACAAAAGCAAGCGTTTGCCGCGCAACTGCGCCGCGCTTATCGCCGCGCCTATCTTGGCCGGGTTGTGCGCGAAATCGTCTATCACTTCCACTCCGCGCGCGGTACCTACGCTGACGAAACGCCGCGCCACGCCGCTGTAATTCTCCAGCGCCTGCGAGCATTTCTGGAGCGGCACGCCGAGCTCCATGCACGCGGCTATAGCCGCTATCGCGTTCTGCACATTGTGCAGACCGGGATGATTTACGCGGAATTTGACGCCGGTAACTTCAAAATTGGAACCCTTGCCGTCCAGCTCAACCTTGGTTGCGCGCACGCCGCCGTATTTAAGTCCGAAAGTGCCGGTGGAATTGGTTATGAACTCTCCAAGGTTATTTTCATCAGCGTTGACAAGGAATTTGGCGCAGTTCGGGCGGAACTTGCGGAAATAGCCGAACAGTATATCCAGCGATTTGTGGTCCTTGGTCAGGTTAAGCATCAACCCGATATGAGGGTGATAATTGACCAGCGAGCCGTCGCTTTCGTCCGCTTCTATGACCAGCAAATCCGATTTGCCGCGATACACGTTGCCGAGATAACCGCGTTTTTGCAGCGACAGAATCATCGCGCCGTTTATCACCGACGGCGACATCCCGGCAGCTTCCAATATCTCGTAAACCATCGCGGTGGTCGTCGATTTCCCGCTGGTGCCGGAAACTGCGATGGTGCGGAATTTGGCGACATGGCTGGAAAGCAGTTCTGCGCGGTGGATTATTTTAACCCCGTATTTTTTTGCGGCGGCTATTTCCGGATTATCTTCTTCTATCGCGGTGGAAAGCACCAGCGCATCCATATCTTTCGTAACGCCGCTGCCGTCCTGCGGCGTGAATTTTATGCCCAACTCCCTGAGCTTGCCCCATATCGCCAGCGAGTTATAGCCCTTGTCGATAAGCCGGTCCGAACCGGTGACGGTGTCGCCCGCCATGGCATGAAGCTGCGCAAGGGCGCTCATCCCGTTGCCGCCTATGCCGGAAAAATGCATTTTCATTTTGAATTCACCTTGATAAAGTATGCGCGACCCGAATATCAGAAAATCATCACGCCAAGCCAACCCCTGCGCCTTATCTGGGGGTACTTTGCGTATATATCTCCATTTTACCATTATTGCCGCAATAGCGGCGCATAACGCTGCGGCACAAAAAATAAACCCGGCCGGGGCGAAAAGTATCGCCAACAGGCCGGGTTTTAAAACTCCGGTTTCACCAGCAAACCTCCTTGAGGCCGACCTACAAGCACACGCATTACAAGCGCGGCACAGCACCCGCGAAACGCAAAATACGAACACGGGGGTCGACCAATACACATGCACACCGCATCCAGACACAATCAGGGTAAAGAAGCGACGGCAACGCCATGCAAAGTCCGGGCTGGACCGCAAGCACGCCAGACGCGACCGCAAAAAACCCCGCCGCCGAAACACACTGCAAGCAAACAAGCCTCCGGCCAAGCGCAACGACCGTCACTTTGGACGGCCCCAAAATCAGCGCAAGCGGACGCCGCGAACATTTTGCCCCGACTGCAAAACAAAACCGCGGGGAACTGCCGGCGGCAACAGGATACGGGAGAATTGTCAAACAACGCTATAAAATAGGTGGACCGGCGATCCCCTTAAGGGGCTTTGGGCTTTCCGCCAGTAACTGCGGAAGAAGTTCCGGTCCGTACGGATAGTATATAGCGCCAATTTCCCCTGTCAAGGCCTTTTCTAATATAAATCCGTTTTAAAAATCACCTTATATATGTTTCCAATATGCAGACTACACATATTGTATGATTCCACTCCCATGGAGAAATATTGCAGAATTCATCTACAGTTCATGTTTCCGCCTGAACTGGCGGCTGTTTCTTGATATTGAATACGAAGCTATTGTAAATATTCCGGATACAAGAAAAATACCCCTGAACGGGGAATGCATTGACGCATGAATATAAAAAACCAGACCACCACATTAAGTTTTATAATACTGGGTGTCGCCATAATACTCATGTCGACAGCAGCCTTGACGGTAAGAAACAGCATCAAGAAAAATCTGCCGGACCAGTTGCGCGAACAAACAAAACCGCAGCTAGCTGCAATAGTGCGCAGCATATCGGCCTTATGCGATTCCCATCTGCAGGAATCCAGAACCACAACGCCTCAAATGCTGACGGAACTGCACAGGTCCATACTATCGATCCGGGCGGGACAAAGCGGTTACGCATATGTCATGGGCGCCACCGGAGATAAAAAAGGCGTATATATAATATCCCAGAACGGAACACATGACGGCGAGAACAGCCTGAACATAAAAGATTCATCCGGCAATGCGCCGATGCAGAAAATAATAAACACGGCTATCTCGGCCGGGCCGGGCAAAGTTTCCTTCGCGGAATATTCCTGGAAAAACAATTACGAACGCGCACCTTCGCGCAAACTGGCCGCGATAACATATTATGCCCCGCTGGAGTGGATAATTTGCGTGGAAGTGACGGAATCGGAACTGAGCGACCAACTGGTGTCCATCGTAACATATTCTCTCGACAGGATATACGTGATAATAGGGAACTGCTGTCTGGCGCTGCTCGTGTTCGCCTGTTATGCGGCGCACCGGTTCGCCCTTTCCATAGCCGGTCCTATCGATAAAGCAGTCGGTCGCCTTGAACACACCGCCACCGGGGATTTCACGCTCAAATCTTCCGAGCTGGAATTGTCCGACAGCAGCGAGGCGGGCTCCATTGCGCGCGCCATAGATTCGCTTAACAATAGCATAGGCTCCATGATAAGCGAAGTACAAAAAACATCGCGAGACCTGGCCGATCAAATAGGACTGATTGCAAAATCATCGCAACAGATAGCGGACGGAGCGCAACAACAGTCGGATATGCTCGGGGAATGCGCCGCTTCCGTGCAATCCAACGCTACCAGCGCATCTACAGCCAACGAACTGGCCCAGGCGACGGTCACACAAGCTTCAAAAGCCCGGCAATCCATGAACAACACGATATCGGCCATAAATTCCATAAGCACCAGCGCGAGCCGCATAGGGGAAGCGGTCGGCATAATAACCGATATAGCGGACCAGACCAACCTCCTCGCGCTCAACGCCGCGATAGAAGCCGCGCGGGCAGGAGAACACGGCAGGGGGTTCGCCGTAGTGGCCGACGAAGTGCGCAAGCTGGCCGAGCGCAGCGCGGTGAGCGCAAAGGAAATCGGAGACATTATCCGCACCAGCCAGCAACAGGTAAAAACCGGTATGGAGCTTTCAAAAAGCAGTGGCGACGCAATAATAAGCGTAATCGAAAATGTGGGGAAAATGGCACAGCAACTCCAGGCCATAGCAGCCACCACAAGCCAGCAAGCGTCGGCCATGGAACGAAACGCTTCGGTCACCGAATCCACGGCGCTGGCGGTGTGCGAGCTGGCGGAGACAAGCAACAAAATCGCCGCGCAGGCGGCCATTTTGCAGGAACTGGTCTCTTCGTTCAAGGTGTAGCCGTTTTTACCGGACACTGCGTCTTTTTTTATTTTGCTATCATCTCTCCATGCCGACAACGGAAAGGGAACTGCCTTTCGCCCGCAAAGCGTTTTTCCTGCTTTTCACCGTAAATCTTTTCAATTATATAAACCGCTATGTGCTACCGGCGGTGTTCCCGCTCATACAGGCCGAGCTGCATCTTACAGACACGCAGCTTGGACTGCTGCCGTCGGCATTCATGATAATTTACATGCTGTTTGCGCCGCTGGCCGGATTTTTCGGCGACAAGTGGCGCAGGCCGCGCCTGATGGGCGTCACCACGGTTTTGTGGAGCGCCGCCACTTCGCTGGCGGGACTGGCGGACGGATTCGTTTCGCTGACCGTGGCGCGCTCCATGATGGGCATCGGCGAGGCGGGGTTTGTCACCATAGCGCAGTCCTATGTGGCGGAACTCTTTGATATTTCAAAACGCGCGCGCATCATGGCCCTTTTCACGCTGGTCATACCCGCAGGCAGCGCCATCGGCTATATAGCGGGAGGGATTCTCGGGAACGCATTCGGCTGGCGCGCGGCGTTCATGATTGCCGGCATTCCCGGAATACTGCTCGGCCTCGCAACCCTTTTCCTGCCGGAACCGCGCGAGCAGCGCGCCGTCGCGGACGCGGCGCCATCCATGCTGGATTATGCCGGACTGCTAAAAAATAAAGTGTTCCTCGCCGCCTCCTTCACGCAGGCCGTCGCAACTTTCGCCATCGGTGGCCTCTCCTCGTGGATGCCGACTTATTTTGTGCGCTATTTCGGTTATACGGTGGCAAGGGCGGGCATGGTTTTCGGGGGCATGACGGTCATCGCCGGGATGGCAGGCACCTGGCTTGGCGGATGGCTGGGGGACAAGATTCTTGCGCGCAGCCGCCGCGCATATTTCACCGTCGCATGCATCAGCCTCGCGCTTGCGGCTCCGTGCGCGGTGCTGTCGGTTCTCGTGCATGACAGGCAAGCCTCGCTGGCGCTGCTGTTTACGGCCGAAATGTTCGTTTTCATGCACGGCGGGCCGATGAACGCGGCAATAGTGAACCGCACCGGACGCAATATACGTTCAATGGCTTTTGCCGCCAACATATTCATCATCCATGCTTTCGGCGACGCGATATCGCCTTTTATAATCGGCTGGATTTCGGATTGCGGCGGGTTGCGGCTGGCCGTGGCGGTATGCGCGCTGGTTTTGATACCTGCGGCTTTAATCGCGCATATCGGCGGAACCTTCGAGAATAACCTGTCCCCCGCGATATAATTTCAATCAAAAAAAGACTGCGCACAAGCGCAGTCTTTTTATTTTAGTTCCGAAAAAACTCAGGACCAGCTATCAGCCCGGGATTGAAGCTGTTTTTGCAATGCATCCATCTCAACTTCCGTGCTTATGAGATGCCCGCTGCGCTTGTCGAGTATGCCCAGCGAGGTAATGGAATAATTCGGGTCGGCCGCAAGAATCTGCCTTTGCGACGTTGTAAGCTGCTGCGAAAGCATGTACGCTATGTTGCCGACAGGCACTCCGGCATCGGAACGCGCCTTAAGGTTGGCGGCGATATTGTCGCCGTTGACCAGGCCCGCGCCCTGAGCTTCATGCGCGTCGCCGGTATCGGTGGCGCCTTCCATCACCAAAGCCTTCACTTCCTGATTGTTATATGTCTGGCCCTTCCCGATAAGATAGCTGGTAACGTCGGCCGCTATGCCGGACAGCATGCCGGTAGCCATTGACGTGCCGGTATCATACCGGTAATTGGAATTGCCGGCAAGAGTTTCGTTAGCGTTGGCGGCGGTCCTGGCCTCATCGGAGCTTCTGTCCGATATTATGCCGCCGTAGAATGAACCCGCAGTGGGATTTACCGGCATGGGTTTTATGCCTAGTATCGCTTCCGAATAATCCAGCGCGGTATAATTCACCGTCTGGCCCGGAGCTTTTGCGGAACCGCCATAACCCGCGATATCGGGCTTGGTATAGGTCTGCCCGGTTGCGTCGGTAACCGCGCCGCGGGAAGAATAATCCGCCACCTTGCCGCTTGAATCCACCGCAGCGACCGTCATGGCATATTTTGCGTTGCCGGGGGCGCTTATGCCGTTTTGCCCCTCGTTACCTGCGGCGGCCACCACAAGTATGTTGTCCTGCGCGGCGAGCCTGTCCGCCATTATGGACACCGCGCTGGTGGCATTATTTGAACTGCCAAGGCTCATATTGATGACCTGCGGACGGACATTTGCGGGCAGGCTTTCGGCTTTTTTCATCGCGGCCAGCAGGATATCTTCCGAAGTCTCGCCGTTTGCGTTGAAAGCCTTGAAAACCACGAATTTTGTCTGGTCGGCAACGCCGGTGTATTTGCCGTCCGAAGCCGCGCCGGAGCCGCCGATAAGCCCGGCGACATGCGTGCCGTGACCGTAAACATCTTTCTTGTCGTTGGCGGTACCGGCATCGTCGGTGAAATCGAAATAGTCCAGTATGCGGCCTTTCAAATCGGGCTGATTTGCGTCCACCCCGGAATCTATTATGCCCACAACCGCGTTGCTGCCGTTTGAACCCAGTTTCGCAAGAGCATTGGTATGGAGCATCTGCTGCGGCGTTTTATATTGCGCTATATCGGACGAGCCCGACACAGGCAAAGGCAGCATTTTTGTCAGCGGAGAATCGGCCACCGCTTTGGCGGCGGTTTCCACCAGCTTAAGCGCGGGACGGTTGTCGAGTCCCTCGGACTGCAATGTCTCGCCGAAGGACTGGGCGTTCGCAAGCGGCACTTCCACCGTAACTACATTATCGGTGGTGCGCAGTATATGCGCGCCGGACGACTGCACTAGCGCGGGATCTATGCCGGCCTGCTTTAGGATATCCAGAGCCGTGGAATCATCAATTTCGGTGGGATTCATGTAATCTTTATTAATATCCTGCCGCCCGGCTATCATAACTTTTATCGTGCCTTTGTTCGGGTCCACGGCATAGGAGGAAAGCGGATTGGCGCTGTTGTTAAGGCTGCCGCTGCTGAAATTTCCGGAATCTATACCGCTCCAGTCGAACTGGCTGCCGTACGCGCCGTCAAAGAGCTGCGTGCCGGTTTGCGAGGTTACGGCGGAGCCGTTCACTCCGGAAGTGCGGTTCGCAAGCGAGGAGGAAGTCGAAGTCCCTCCGCCGTTGAGATCGTCTATAAGGGAGTCGGCGGGATCTTCCTTTGCCTTGGCCGCGGCGGCATCATAAAGATCCATAAGGCGCTGTCCGTCCTGCGCGGTCATGATATCTATGATGGCGTGCTTGCCGACGGCGGTCAGCTCCGCGTTGCCTTTCTCGGACGGGCAGGTGAAAAACTGTGCCTGCTGCTTGCACATCTGGGCATCGCTGAGATGCTGCGAATTGTAGGAGGTAAAAAACAGTTTCAGCGCATCGGCCATGCGCGCATCTTCCTGGCCCTGCGGCATTTTGGCGATAAACCTGGAAAGTCTGGCGGCACAGGAGGACTCCACGACGACAGTCGACGAGGAATCGCCGGAGGCCAGCACATGCAGCATCGCGGTTTTGTCTTTGTTGAGCGCAAGTCCGTAGTCTTTGCCTTCCCGGGTTATGAAATCCACCGTACGGGCGGGAAGAGCGAGCGTGGAGGAGGACTGAGATATCTGCGCGCCGGAGGAAACCGCTACCGCAGAAGATTCACCCGCGGAAAAGGCAGGCTGGGCAAAAACTCCCAGAAGAGATGCAAAAACCGCTAAACCCGCGACAATACCGGAAAATATTTTTCTCATAAATCCTCCTCGCTCGAGTTTAGTATATAATTGTTACGCGCGTACGGCATGGGCCATTGGTCCCAATCATAGTTGCCCCAAAAAACGCATACCCCGCCGGCACGGGGCATGTGCATATAATACCTGAAACCTCAGCGGAATTTGTTTGGCAAGCGCAGGAAATAGAAAGTGCCGCCCATTTTATCCAGCGCCATGTAATCCAGAATCGGGCTTTCCTGCATGGAAACCGGCTTGAACGGCGTTTCGGACCCTTTGTCCACCGCAAGCGCCATGGACAGCACCAGATATCCCCAGCGCGGCGGATAGCCGGACATTATGCTGCGCGGTACGCTGACGATAATATCGCCGCCTTCGCTTTGCTGCGGCTCGTAGCTTCCCATCAGCACCGGCCCCTGCGGAGTGGCCTTGAATAACCGCGCACGACGCGCCGTAACCGCAAGCGCCAGTTCCCAGCTGTCTTCCGGACTTGTGCGCAACTGGCGATATTCCAGCAGGTTGACGGAGCCGGAGAACGGACGGTTGTTGAGCGCTATGTAAATGTCGTCCAGCAATTTCGGCTGCAAGGCTTCGCGGACAGAGGCGTCCACACGGCTGTTTTTTATGCGAAAGCTGACCGCATGCTCGTCCCACGAGATAACCAGAGCCTCCGTGTTGAAAAATTTAGCGGCGGAATCCTTGTCGATGCCGGAAGAGAGGCTGTCCGGCAGATTCGGGGTCTTTACCGGATTTTCCAGCAGCAGCATATGGTCGCCCTCGGTTATCGTGGCGGCCGCCGCTTTTGCGACGGTTTTCCGGCTCTGGTCCGACTCGTCCTCGTCCACCACCTTGTCTTCGGAAAGCGGCAGCACAAGCGACGGCGGAACCGGATGGCCTATCTCCCGGTAGATATTCTCCAGCATCCCCTTATAGTCGCGTTCGGTTTCGTCGGCGGTCTCGGTATCCGTACTGGCAAGCAGCAGGAACCTGTCGCCGGTGTCGAGTTCGGCAAGGTCCTGCGCGGCCTGCTTAAGCGCGTCGGACGCGCCGGAATTGGAGATGCGGGAAACGGCATAAGCCTTGCGCGCCGCGCCGAGATTCAGGAAAGCGCCCATCTGCCTTAAGGAGGCGGCCCACGGCGAATAATCGCCGCACCATGGAGGAGGAAGTTCCGCGGCAGTTGTGGAGCGGGACACGGAAAGCGCCTGAGAGACCGTCATATAGCTTACTGCCGGGGACGTGGCCGAAGCCAGCGAAAAAAACGCGTCGCGCAGATTCTGCGCGTCATCGTCGCCCAGAAGAGTTTCATCGATAACCGCAAACACCGGCGCGCTGGAAACGGCCGCGGACGCGACAATACCGGAAAGAGATGCGGTGTCTCCCACCATAGCAAACGGTATCAGGGACATTCCGGAAGAAACCACCACGTCATTGGCCGAACCGGATACCGCGCCTGCGGCTATCCATTTTATGCCGTAAGCCGAGGCGAGCGGCAGGAACTCCGGAGGAACTCCGCCGCCGGCCGGAATCCAGCCGGCGGGAGCGGAAGAATAGGATTTTTTATATCCGTCCACCGCGGCGTAGAGTCTTACCGCGGCCTCGTCCATACGGTCGTTCCAAAGCGGGCGGCCTTCCTTGCCTTTCCATTTGACCGACGGAGAGGACGGCGAGAAAAGCAGCGGCAGCACCGGGTCGCCCATGATGCGCAACGGCAGTTCCATACGCCCGGCCTGCACAAGCGACTGCAATTGCTGGCGCTGCGCTTTTGTGACCACCAGCGGCGACACGGAAAGCGTCATTTTAAACGGTCCCGGCGCGGACGCCATGCCCGCCACAAAATCCTGCCACGGAGCATCGTTCTGCGGCACCCACAGCAGCGCCAGCCCGCCGGCGCGCGCGCCGGCTGCCAGGAAAACGACCAGAGCGACAACAGCAAAAATCGGGAATATTTTTTTCATTGTACCGATATCACGGACACCTCGTGTCCGTTGTATGTGTCCTTTACCGGATTGCCGGGATCAGCCAATTGCGTCCCGTCTACTACAAAAACGTATTTATACGTGCCGCGCGGCAACGGCATGACGGCTATCCAGACGCCCTTGTCCTCTTCCTTCATGGGGAGGTTTTTTGAATCCCAGTCGTTGAAATCCGCCGCTATGCCGACTTCGCGGGTGCCGGCTTTTTTGAATATGAAACGCACAAACCGCAGCTCCGGAGGATAAATCCTGACCTGCGACTGCACCTCCTGCGGCCTGGCATTGGAAGAAAGCGCCGGGCGCAAAGCTCCGTCGCTCCATGCAAAAAGAAAACCGAAATATGTCCTCAGTTGCGAAATGAATATCACCGACGGTATCGAAACCAGAACAAGCAGTACCAGCGCTATCGCAACGTAGACGGATTTGCGCTCAATCTTCATGCTTTCTCGTATTCGTCAAGATATGGCCGGACCCGAAGCTGCGCGCCAAGTTCCGACGCAAGCACGCTTGCCGCATGGGTGTCCACTTCCGGCAAATCCACAACGGTCACAACGGTATCCGGAATATTTTTCGAGCAGGAACGGATAAAATCCAGTACCGCGGCATAGCCTTTTTCGCGATACTGCGGCAGCGGGCGCACCAGCTTTCCCCATTGGGCGGGATCGGGACTGTTGAGGCTTATGTTAACCGAATCGACAAGTCCGCGCAGCATCGACGGGATATCCTTCCCGGCGGCGAGGCTGCCCAGCCCGACGGTGTTTAGCCTTATCTTGTGCCCGGTTTTTTTCAGTCCCCGTGCGACTTCCACCAGAACATCCGCCCGCATGGTCGGTTCGCCATACCCGCAAAAAACTATTTCCTTCGCCGGTTTGGCGCTTTCCATTTCCGCTATGCGGCCAAGAACTTCCAAAGCCGAAGGTTCATTGCCGGACAGGTCCAGATTGTGCCCCCTGAATTTCATCCCCCACTTTGCCTTTATGCAAAATACGCAGGCGTTCGGGCATCTGTTGGTGAGATTGATATAAAGGGCATCGTGATAGCGGTATACGGTTTCAGCTTTGTGTTCTTGCATACGTATATTTTAGCACTTTAGACACGCCGGTAAGGTATAATAGGCATGAAACATGAATATCCTTATAGCACCCAATGCATTCAAAGGTTCGCTCTCCTCGCCGGATGCGGCAAAAGCCATGGCGCGTGGCGCAGGAAACGCCGCGCCGACAGCGCGCATAACGCTTATCCCGGTGGCGGATGGCGGCGACGGCCTTATAGATTCCCTATCCCCGTATAAGCGCAAAACCGTAACCGTTGCCGTCCGTGGTCCCGACGCAAAACCTGTGAAGGCGGATTATCTGGTTTTAAAAGACGGGTCCGCCGTCATCGAAACCGCACGCGCATGCGGACTGGCATTGATGAAGGGCAAAAAACTAACTCCCATGACCGCCACTTCATACGGCGCGGGAGAACTTATAGCCGACGCATTGAAGCGCGGGATACGCAAAATATATATCGGCCTTGGCGGCAGCGCGACGAATGATGGCGGGGCAGGGCTTGCATCCGCGCTCGGGGCGAAGCTGTCGGACAAAAAAGGGCGGCAAATCCCGCCCGGCATAGAAGGACTTTTGCATCTTGCGACCATCGACACATCAGGACTGAATCCCTTGCTGAAAAAAGCAAAACTATATGCGCTGACCGATGTAACAAATCCGCTGCTCGGCAAAACAGGCTCGGCCAGGGTTTATGGCCCGCAGAAGGGCGCTACGCCTGCCCAGGTGGGAATTATGGACAAGGCGCTCAGGCATTACGCCCATGTGTTAAAAAAGTGTACCGGCTTATCGGTTGGGCCGATGCCGCGCGCGGGCGCATCCGGAGCAATGGCGACCGGGCTCTTTGCGCTTTGCGGAGCCAGCCTGGAAGACGGCGCATCTTTTACATTGAACCTTCTGGACTTCGACAAGGCGGCAAAATCCGCCGATATCATAATAACCGGCGAGGGCTGTTTTGATTCGCAGACTTTTTATGGCAAGGCTCCGGCAGCCGTGGCAACTGTCGGCAAAAAGTATGGCAAACCGGTTTTCATTATAGCCGGGCAAAGCCGCGCAATAACGGTGAAACATCTTGCGGATGCCGGAATCAGTGCGGCATGGTGCCTTTGCGGCGCGGACATAAGTCCGCAAACGGCGCAAAAAAAAGCCGCCGCTCTTGTAGAGGCGGCGGCATATTACCTTGTGCGGGAAATTACAGGTTCTTTGTAAAGAATTCCGTCAGTCTCTTTTTGTACTCCGCGCCTCCGATTTCAGCGCATTTGGCGTGGGCCGCGCCCTGCACCACCCACATCTCTTTGGGCTGACCCATCTTGTCGTACAACCTCTGCGTATATTTCAGCGGGACCAGCATATCATGGCTGCCGTGTATAACAAATACGGGGCGACCGGCAAGCTTGTCTATGAAATTTGCGGCGCTATATGTTTCCGGATCGGCGTGCAATTTCATGCGCACAAACATCAGCGCCAATGGCACGCAGGGATAATATGGAATCTTGAGATTGTTCCACGCCCAGCGACCGGCGGTCTTTTCGTACGAACCGAACAGGGCTTCAAGCACAAGGCATTTTATTTCCGGATGATGCGCCGCGGCATAAACCGCGACAGACGCGCCCATCGATATGCCGTGCAATGCTATCTGCTGCGAGGCATCGGGCTTGCGGTCCTTGAGATACTCCAGCGCCGCCTCGATATCCGCGACTTCCAAATAGCCTACGGTTGATAGAGTGCCCGCGCTTTCGCCGCAGGCGCGAAAATCGAAATAGAGAAGATTAAACCCCGCTTCGTGAAGGAAATGGGTTGCAGAAAACATTTCGCCGCGATTTGTGCCCCATCCGTGCAGAAATATTATGGTCTTCTCGGAACCCTCGCAGGGTATGAACCAGCCGCGCAGCAAAAGGCCGTCTTTGGTGTTAAAAAGGACTTTTTCGTAAGGCAGCCGGAACTGATCCGGAACAACCGTAACCGGCATGCGGTGGTGCGGGGGGCGCAACAGACGTTTGGAGTGATAGTAGGAAATAATCAGCAGAAACGCCCCGACGCCAATGACAACCAGCAGAAGCCATAGCCAGAAAAATAGCATAGTAGTTTTATAACATTTATTGCGCCGGGCCTTCAATGCGGAGCACGGACGGTTAAGGTCGGTGCAGCGTTTTCGCGCGGATTGCATATTGCGGAAGGGCGGCTCTATTTGCGCTGTTTTCCGTACTCGTACGGAGAATGGCGCGGATTGCCCCGGTTTTTCCCGCCGGCGAGAGTTTTCCGCCGGCCGCAGCTTGCTAACTGGTCCGGAGCTGTGGTATAATTATAAGGACGGGCCTGTAGCTCAGCTGGGAGAGCGCCTGCATGGCATGCAGGAGGTCAGCGGTTCGATCCCGCTCAGGTCCACCAGATTTAAAATACCCGCCAAACACCGGCGGGTATTTTTTTGCCAAAAATGCACACAAGTGGCGGGCATATCAGCCCGCCACTTTGCCGGTTATATATGGATTATGCTGCTTCGGGTTAGCCGAGTGGCTCCAAGACTGGCTTCCACTGCCACCAAGCGAGGCACCAATAGGCCCCATTGCTTGGACTGTATGGCACCGTCAAGACTCATATTGATTTTGCTATAGTAATATCAACGGACATCTCCGGGGGCTAAAATGCGAAAAAGACAAGGACGATACTACCTTGGGCGTGTTTCAAAAGTTGGGATAACTTCTGCCGAAGTAATTGACATAATTCAAAAACCAAAAATAATCCAGATTGGACAACATGCATGGACAATAACAGATCATAAAATATCAAACGATCAAAAGAATATTTTTGGAAAACTTGTAAAATTCCGCCCACAGGGACGTCTAGATGTTATTGATATTAAAAATTCTGCCAGAGCAACAAAAATTGCAGAAAACATGATCATTGCCACTAGTCCATTCATCTATATTTCCGATTACTCAGGAATTGCATATTTACACGTGTGGAACCAAATAGAGACTCAAACTTTTGCCAGAAGATTTGCTGAAATTGTTAGAGAAACAAAAGGAAATTTTTTTATGGATTGTGAAATTGAAACCATCAGTGATTTTAGAACTTTTGCTGCAAAAGTAAGTTCTTTGACACGAGTGGACCGAATTCAAGCTACTGTTCGCCCACCCAATCCTCTTTTTGGACATTTATGGGAGGGGCTGAAGACTTATTTACAGCAGCGTAATTCCGCAGAAATGAAAATATCAGAAGAAGGGATAGAAACAGATAAAGGTGCGCAGGGGCTTTCAACGCAATTGCCCAGCACAATATCTGACATAGAACGCTCTAAAGATTTGCAAAAACTTGCGCCAATTCCAATTGGAGACCAGGCTATCTTAATGGCAGCAGACGGATATGGTAAGGGATTAATAGAAGGCCCGGATGCAGCTAATGTAAAACATATCATTAAAACAACGGAAGCGCACTTATCATTTCTAGCGGATAAAGATCCGCTACCAGAGACTCTTGAACAAATTGCTATACCACTGTTAGAAACAATAAAAAAACAGCGATACATGGAACATTAGCATGAACAGGATAACCGATGTATTAAGAATTATCTTTGTTTCGCCTGAAATGGCAGCCATAGCTGTCTGTATCTGGTTGCATTCAATTTCGCCCAATTTATTTGAGCCAATAGGAAAAAAGATAGAAACAATTTTAACGGCACTACCTATTGTCGCCGTTTTAGTCGCGACACATACATTATGTGACAAAATACTTTTTCCAAAAGAGCATAATACCGTATTACTGCAATGGCCACAATATAGTCACTTGAAGAACAGATGTATTTTTAGTCTCTGCACTTCCGTGGTTGCTGCGGTCACACTGTTTATCTGTATTGTATTTTCTGAAAAGATACCCAATACTGCGAAGGGGTTTGTCTTTATTTTATTCTTTGTTCCAGCTTGTATCGCGTTGTTAACAGTGGCGCTCGCTCAGTGGAAAATACGTGAAATTATTGAAATAACTGATTCAAGCACGAAGATGAATAAATGAGAATGGGAGGGTCAGAATTTGCGGGTAGGTTTTTGTGTTGACCGGATGTCCTGTAGTCTAATATTCTCCGGCATTGAGCACAGTATCATACAACCCGGTATCTTCGCCCGCATGTTTGTCGATACCGGTATAGCTTAAGCTGGAATCCTCATAGCGCTTGAATTTATAGACGGCATCATTCATCAGGGCGCTATTGAAGACATCAAGACTTACCAGCAGTTCAAAGTCTTTTACGCTTAGCCCTGTTACTTTCTTGAACAACCCCGGTTCCAGTTGCGTTATTACATCCTTGAGGCTTTTTTCCCGATAGTCGGTCAAATACATAAATATCGGAACACGTGTGGCAAATTTGATGAGCTTGTCCTGGATTTGGCGGCGAAGCGACTTATACTCCTTCTCCTCTTCCGTCAGTTCCTTCTTTTGCTTGTCCGTTAGCGGTTTATCGTTAGCCTTTTGCTTTAGTTTCTTTATGACGTCGGATTTGTTGATAATAGTTTCGATGTCCTGATTCAAATTTCTAAATCCCTCAATGCTCATCAAGGCCTTCATCGCTTCTTGGTTACTTATCAAGCGCTGTAACGTGCTGTTGTCAACATTAACAAGCAACGCGCTCTCCCAGCGCCGGGCCAAAAGTGTGGCCGTCGTGCCACTCATGGCAATATCAAGTACTCCCGCCGCATCGATTTCCTTCATGGAGCTGCCATCATAGGCAAGCACCGGCAAAAAGCTGATAAATTCCTGAACTTTCTTTTCCGGATTGGTTTCCTCTATATTCAGACGGCAGCTATAGTCCGCAATCTGGCGCAACGCTCTGTCCGGGGCAAAATCAAACACATAGCATTCCTGTTTGATTATCTGTTCTTCATTCGGTGATTTGCCGTCGGGATTTTTTATGGTCCACGGGGTCTGCACCCGGAAAGCGGCCTGAAAGTAGGTTTCCGGACTGGACGAATTCCTCAACATGAAAATACCGGTCCATGGCTTTACCGATACGCCGGTAGTCAATTTACCACAGGAAAGAGTTATGGTTTTACTCTCCAGCGGATTGTCCATGGCGTTATAAACAGGAGGCAAGGCGTCTGCGCCTATGCCTGCGATAGGACCAGCAGCCACGATTATCTGATAGTCGTGGAAGAATTTATTTTGCCGCTGTTTAAGCAGGTTTGCCATGGCATAACACGAGGCCACGCTCGGTAGAAACCAAAATGTGTGAGAGAGAATGTTTAGCAGTCTCGAGTCAGAAAATGGGAGCGGCGGCTTCTTCGCGCCAAGCTTCAGGTTGTCCACCGTTGTTTCAAGGAAAGCGCCACGAATCAGGTCCAGCCACTTTTGGACTTCATCCTGATAAACGAACTCGGCATTATTACCGGAACCTTTGGCAGAAAAAAAGACATTAAGATCGAACTCGTTGAACTCGCCCTGTATGGCGATTTCACGGATAGAATCCGGCAACTGGTATGTCATCAAAACCATGCGGGGCAATGCGGAATATGGATTATTTGAGCCTTTCCACTCCTGCTTGGCTTTTTGTTCATCTGAATAGGTCCAGTTGTAAATTTGTTCCTCAATAAATTCACCGGACGAGATGGCGCGGAACGGTGTCCCTGACAAATAGAGGTAGGCGTCGGTGGTAATAGGCATCATTTCTTCGTTGAAGTCCTCTATGCCCTCCCCTTCCCCGAACTGAACTTCTTTGTCGCCTTCCGCCTCGAATAACTCTTTTGCTGAATCACGCCATGCGCCGTAATGGTATTCATCCAAAATCACACAATCCCAATTGGTGGCATGTACCCATTCATTTTTGGGTTTAATGCCGCCTGCCGGGTTTTTGCCCAGATAATCTTGAAATGAGCCAAAGCAGACAAAAGGTTTATCTTTGTGTGCATCCTCGAATGAAAGGCCATTGCGGGAAATAAACTGCCACCCCTTAAAATCCACATGCGACTTCAAGTCATCTTCCCACGCGCTTTGAACCGCCGGTTTAAACGTTAAAACCAGCACCTTGGTCCATTTCATCTTCTTAGCCAGTTGATATGCCGCAAACGTTTTTCCGAAACGCATTTTCGCATTCCATAGGAAGTGCGGCGTTTTGTCCGGATTCTCTTTCTTGAAACTCTTAAAATAAACGGCGGTTTTTTCAATCGCAGCGGCCTGCTCTGGCCGCATCCTGAAATCAAGGGTGCGGGACGAATCATCCCGTTCACTGGAGCGGATAGCAAGAATGGCGGCTTTCACATCTTTAACAGTGCATTTGAACCATTCGCCATCAGGGTTATTGATTCCATTGCCGCGCAATTTCCGGTGGACGTCATGGTCCGTAAACGAGGTCCCGTCATTGCGCATCGCTGGTTCTTCCAGCATAATACGATAAGGAAGTTCTCCGGGGCGAACTGTTGGATATTGCTGTGCGACGCGCATCTTTACATCAATGGCCGTATAGCCGACTTTAAGCAGACCTTTGTACTGAGGATTAGTATCCTCATAAGCGTAAATTGTCGGTCTGGAATCGGGTCTTTGCGGAAAAAATTCTTTACTCATCTGGGTTCCCGTCAGGGTTTATCCTGCCATGACCAAGATTTTTTATTTCTCTGTCGAAATCGGATTCAAACAGCCTGTCTTGCCGGATGCGGAATTTTTCAAACTCGCCCTCCGCAAATTCCCTGGCTATCCGGGCGGATATTTTGCCGCTGTCCTTCAAAACTTCGCGGTCATCAGCCTGTAAAAAAATATCCAGCCGTTTTGCCCAGTCTTCCATAGTCATTGGGATATGCCGTTTGGCGCGGGCTTCCGCCAAATCCAGATAAGCGTTAACTATGCGTCCGAGGGATTCCAGTTCTGGGCCTGTCAGATAATTTTTTGCGATTGTCACATCGGTTTTAAGGATTTTCCCATGCGGGCTGTTTCCCCAGTGCGTAAGACCCATATTGTCTTTTTCTGCGTTGGCACGGCCAACAATCAATTCCGCCGCAGTATGTCCGTGAACGGCGTAATGTAATTTGTTCTGGACCCTGGCAAAAAAATCTTTTGTAATTGGTGAATTTTTGTCATAGTCCATTGCGGTGGAATAAATATCCGTTATTTTTTGATAGAAACGCCGTTCACTCAGACGAATTTCACGTATTTCTTCCAGCAAACGTTCGAAATAGTCTTCGCTTAGAAAGGCTCCGTTTTCCATGCGCTTTTTGTCTATTATGTAACCGCGCAGGGCATAATCCCGCAGCACACTAGTTGCCCATTGCCTGAAAAATGTTGCCCGTTTGGAATTTACACGATAGCCGACAGCTATAATAGCGTCCAGATTATAGTGTTTTATCCGATATTTTTTGCCGTCGCAGGCAGTTGCCGAGAATTCCTCGGCAACTGACGCTTCAGCAAGTTCTTCGTCTTTGAATATATTTTTAAGATGCAGTGATATATTGTCGGCTGAAGTTTCAAACAGCACTCCCATTTGTTTCTGGCTAAGCCAAATTGTGCCATCCTGTATGCGCACCTCAATGCCATCTTGCCGGGTCTGATATGTGAATATCAGAAATTCCGCCGTGCTGTTGCGGATTTGAACATGTTTGGAGTTTTTTTTATGCATCCAAGGACTCCATCGGGCGAACTATTGTTTCGATAAATAAAATCTCTTTTTGGGTTAGACCAAAATGCGCATATAGTTTTTCATCTGTCCAACTTTGATTCATAGGCAACATAGGAACAAATGCAAATCTATCTCTAGTGATGTGTTGTGTATTTTTTCGTAATCCAACCAAAAAACGGAGGAATCTGGTTCGTAGATATACATCTAAATTTATTGCTTCAGTTTCAGTTTCATAAGCTCCAACCACAATGTAAGTTTCAGTACATGCGCTTGGAGGGGCAGCAACAATTGGCTTCCCCATTATCATTCTAGGATATTCTCTTGCTTCTCCACCCTCTCCATACCCCATAGAGATAAGGACCTTCCATGAATTTATTATATCTTCGCCGTTAGATATTTCATCTTTCCCTATTTTGCCGACTGCTTTATTGGCGTAAAGTGTAATACCACCTTGCTTTTTTGGTTGTACGAATGTGCGGAGGCCAAATGGTTTCTGTCTGGAAACCTGTGTCGCCATAGATGGATACTTTTTTGCAAGTATTTTTTCAAGTATTGGAACAGCCTTATTAAATCTAACGAAAGTGTCGAATTGATCCAAGCTGCGCATCACAATATCTATAGAGTCATTCATGTTTGTCGTAACATTGCATTGTCCATCATAATCCCTTTGCCATAAGAAATAACACACGCCCCCAATGACTTTAACTCCTGGGAAAACATCTGCCGCAATGGGATAATCGATAAGATTAGAAATTCTGCGATCATGTAACATTACATTACGGAATTCATCCAATCCCTTGCCACCAGCAAACCAGCGCGCCGGTATAATCATAGACAAGTATCGAGGTCTAAGCTTTTTTGCTTGCTCAACAAAAAGCTGGTATATAGGAGAAGACCCTGTGCTTTCTCCGGCATCACTTAATTGATACGGCGGATTGCCAATTATGACATCAAATTTCATATTAAAAATCTCCTCCGGGGAATCTGTATGGATGAATTCGTAGGCGTGGGTTTCCAGCTCATCGCTTCTGTCGTATACTTCTTTACTCGCGCCACAAAACTTGCAGCTCCCGTTTTCCCACGAGTGGTCTATGCGATTAAATCTTATATTGCCGTATGCGTTTTTAAAGGCATCACAAACGGAGTATTTGCCATTGGCGGTTTTAGAACAATAAACTGAGCGCCTTGAAACCAATCCGGTAAGTTCCGTTATAGCAATACCGTAAAGCTGTTTGGTAAAAATGTGATTTATTCGCTTCTGCTGGTCCGGAATTTCCTTTTCCAGTCCGACCATTAAGCGTTTTGCAATTCCCCTGAGGAATACGCCGGTTTTGGAAACAGGGTCCAGAAAAGTGGCATTCCTGTCGCTCCATATTTCTCTGGGCAGCATGTCTAAAATCTGGTTTGCCATCTGAGGTGGAGTAAACACTTCATCGTTGCTTAGATTCGCCAGACAGGTAAGCACATCCGGATTATAGTTTGGCTTAGTCAGCATCGGCTATCCTCAAAAAATGTGTGACGGGGAACTCTTTAATAGGCTTCGGAATGAAGGCATCTTCGCCCGTATCTGAAAACAATGGCAACGTATTGATTTCATTCTGTAACAGCTCGGCGAAAGTAAAATCACGGCGTTTCATCATACTGCCATTAACCGGAGACCATTCGGAAAAAACAATTGGAATTTTTTTGTCTGTTGCGGAACTGAGGGTCAGGGCATCGCCCCAAACGATGTTTTTTGTCAGGATGAACCGAACAGTCTTTTTGCACTCTTCTTTTACTTTAGTTGTGTATAGAGTTCGGTATTGCTCGTCGAATATGTCGAAAAGCCTGTTTTGACAAGCTGTTACGTTGTCGGAAAGAATATCAATCCCATAGATACTTGAAATAGCCAAAACTGCATATCGCTCGTATTCGACCTGGCTTTTTGCGTAGCGTTTCAAAACAATTTGCAATTTGCGCTTTAAAACTTCAGCCAAAAAATTCCCAGTACCGCATGCGGGTTCAAGAAACCTGGAGTCAATACGCTCTGTTTCTTGCTTGACCAGATCGAGCATGGCATTGACTTCACGGAATGCTGTGTAAACTTCCCCGTGGTCAATAACACGTTTTTTAGATACAACTTGGTTTTCCGACATATACTATGGCTTCAGCCCCTCAATGTGTACATTGTAACACAATAGACGACGGTTGGAGTTAATTTCCAAAGCAACCATTGCCGTGTCCAATTCAGCCTTGTAATGCGCCGTTCTCTTTTCGGGGAAGAGGTTTTGGCGGATACTTAACACAAGATACGGCAGACGGATAAAGCCGGACTGCACAGCAGCATCGGGAGTCAGTGGAAGAGCAGGAAGCATCGGGGAAAGACATTTCAGGGCCGGGAAGCGGTTTTTGAGTTATTCAAATAAATGGAAAATAAATGGGGACGATGAAATTCCGACCGCCGCTATGTATTGATTCTGTAGCCTATTCCGGGATCTGTGATTATAAAGCCGTGCAATTCAGGGCTTTTCCCCTCCAGCTTGTGGCGCAGCTGGCTCACATATATACGCAAATAATGCGACTGTTCCACGGCGTGCGGCCCCCATATCTCGGAAAGCAGGTTCGTCTGTGTGACAATCTTCCCGGCATGGCGCACCAGCGCTTTTAAAAGATCGAATTCCGTGGCGGTAAGGTGGGTTTCCTCGCCGTTTATCAGCACCATGCGCTTGCCGAAATCTATTTCAAGCGGACCGTGCCGGAAGGTTATATCATCCTGAGAATTGACAGCGTGACGCAACGCCACGCGTATTCGCGCCAGCAGTTCGGTTAGGCTGAACGGTTTTACAAGATAATCATCCGCGCCGGCATCGAGCAGGCGCTCTTTATCCTCGTCGGCATTTTTGACCGTCAGCACTATAACCGGCGCCCGTGAAAAAGAACGTATATCATTGAGAACCAACCCGCCTTCCCGGTCAGGAAGATTCAAATCGAGCAAAATAACGTCGGGATGGCGATCGGAGGCCAATTTTAAACCTTCCTGCGCGGTTTTGGCCAAAATGACCTCATAGCCTTTTGCGCCAAGGCTGGCGTCCATGAAACGGCGTATGGATTTTTCATCGTCTATTACAAGTATCTTGGCCCCGATCGTCATTTTTTTCCTTCCAGTTTCGGCTGCTCTTCCACCGGCAATGATATCAAAAACTCCGCGCCGCCATCCTCCCGGTTGGCCGCGCTTATGCTGCCGCCGTGCAGCTCCACCACGGTCTTGGCTATGGCAAGACCAAGGCCGGTGCCTCCGGCCGGGGTTCCCGGAACGCGGAAAAACCGGTCGAAAACCTTGTCCAGATATTCCTTCGGTATGCCGTGCCCGCTGTCCGCAACGCGCAATTCCAGCGCATTGCCGCGCTGCACCGCGCTGACCTTTATCACGCTGTCGGGCTGGGTATAACTTATCGCGTTCGAGAGAAGGTTGGAAAGCGTCTGCTCCAGCAGCGCATAGTCGGCATGCATAAAAGGCAAGCCGTCCGGGATATGCATCTCCAGCTTATGCGACCCGAGACGCGGACCCGCAATGGCGGCACAATCGTCGGCAAGCTCGCGCAAATCGAACCATTCCTTTTTTATTTTCAGCAGCCCGGAAGACAGCCGCGACATGTCCAGAATATTTGTTACTTCGCGATTAAGCCGCTGCGCGGCCTCGGAAAGTTCATCCAGTATGGGCCGGCGGGCCTCGCCGGCAGACGCTATTTTTTCATCTTCCAGCGCGGAAACAAGCCCTATTATCGCGGTTATCGGCGTTTTGAGTTCGTGCGACACGCTGTTGAGAATGGCCTGATAAAGCTTTTCCGAACGCTTGAATTCCTCCGCATTTTGGGCCTGCTCGCGATATATTTCCTGCTCGAGATAAAAAGCAAGCTGGCCGCAAATGGCCAGCAAAAGACTTTTTGAATCTTCCGCAAGCTGGGTTTCGTGATTATTGGGCAGGTAAGAAAGCGCGCCCGTAACCTTGCCGTGCGCTATAAGCGGGATATAGAGCGCCTGTGACGAGCTGAGAGTATCCGTGCTCCAGCCCGCCTCTTTGCCGTTGTCTATGGTCCATTTGGCAACCGCCCATTCCCGCGCATCCGAAAGCCAGCGCACGGAAGCGGAGGCGGTCGTCTCGTTATCCATACCGCCTCTCGAGAAAACCACCTCGAATGATCCGTCAAAAAGAACGCGCATCCTCGCCAGCACGCCATGCAGACAATCCTCGCGCCTGGACTGGAAGGCGAACTGCGCCAGAATGTCCAGCATCGCCTCGCTGGATTTTTCCTTGGCGCGCAGCAGTTGCTGCCCGCGTATTATCCTGTGGCTTAAAAGCCCCGTTATCCCGGCGACAAGCAGATAGGTGATGCACATCAGGATGTCTTCCGGACGGCTTATAAAGAGCGTGTACTTGGGCGGAATAAAAAAATAATCCCATGCGACAACGCTCAGTATCGAGGAAAGAAGCACGGGGCCGAGCGTCAAAAACGCTCCCGATGCCAGCACCGCCAGCAGATACAGAAATCCTATGGACTGATAACTGGCCGCGGGCGCCAGCAGAACGCCGAGCAGGGTAACCGCGGTTATCAGTATTATCGAGGACTGGTACGGTTTTCTGCCCGCGAGGCGCGAGAAGGGAAGATAAAAGCGTTCCGAGGAACCGCCCGGCGGGGCCTGATTGTCGTGGAGCACATGTATGTCTATATCGGTTTCGTTAAGCAGCCGGTCCAGTATCGACGGGCCGCCCAGCTTGCCGAAAAATTTTCCTTTCGGCCTGCCGATGAGTATTTTTGTAACGCCATGCTGCCTGCCTATGCGCGCTATCGCGGCAACAAGGTCCGGGTCCGTGGTGGATATTACCGCCGCACCCAGATTGCGCGCGAACTCTATGTTTTCCGAAAGACGATTTTTGTCCTCGGCGGCCAGCGGTATGCCGGTGTCGACATGCAGCACCAGCCAGTCCGCCTCCGCCGTGAAAGCCATTTTGCGCGCCGCGCGTATCAACCGGCGGGAATGCGGGCTGTGGCTCACCGCCACCATTATTTTTTCGTGCGAAGCGCCCGAAGTTTTCCCCGCGCCGGAAAGTTCGCGCAGTTCGTTGCCGACCACGTCTCCGGCAAAACGCAGCGCTATCTCGCGCAGCGCGGTGAGTTTGTCCTGCCGGAAAAAATTGTCCGCGGCGCGCGCCGCTTTGTCGCCCAGATATACCTTGCCTTCCTCCAGACGTTCCAGCAGCGTCTCCGGCGGGATGTCCACAAGCTCTATCTGTTCGGCGCGCTCTATGACGGAGTCGGGCACCGTCTCCCGGATGCTGACCCCGGTGGCAAGCTCCACGTCTTCCTTGCGGCTTTCCACATGCTGTATATTAAGCGTAGTGTAGACGTTTATCCCGTGATCCAAAAGCTCCGTTATGTCCTGCCAGCGCTTTTCATGGCGGGAACCGGGCACATTGGTGTGCGCCAGTTCGTCCACAAGCGCGTACTGCGGCCTGCGCTTTAGCAGCGCGTCGATATCAAGCTCGTCGAATTCCCTGTCCCGGTATTGGAGTTTTATGCGCGGCAACTCGGGGATATTTTCCAGCAGTTTGAGCGTCTCCGCACGGCGATGCGTTTCAACTATACCGGCCACCACATCGCTGCCGTCGGCAATAAGCGCATGCGCGGCCTTGAGCATCGCGTAGGTTTTGCCCACCCCGGCGGACATGCCCAGAAATATCTTCAGCTTGCCGCCGGATTCTTTTTGCCGCGCCTTCTGAAGGGATTTTAAGAGTTCGTCCGGATCCGGCCGGATATTATCATCGCTCATTTTGAATAGCGCTCGTCCAGCGCCATGTTCAGTTTCAGCACATTGACCCTCGGCTCGCCAAGCACTCCGAACTGGCGCGGTTCGGTGCAGCGCTCCACCATGGATATGATATCAACTTCTTGTGCGTTGCGCGCTTTCGCAACGCGCGCGCATTGCAGCCTCGCGGACTGCGGGCTGATGTGCGGGTCCAGTCCGCTGCCCGAGGCGAAAACCAGATCGCCCGGCGCGTCCGCCCCGAATTTGTCGCGCTGCGTTTTCATCGCCGCGCGCAGTTGCGCGCTGGTCAGCGACAGGTTGCTGCCGCCGGAGGACATCGGGTTGTAATTGGCCGACGACGGGCGCGGCCAGAAGTATTTGTCGCCCGCGAAATTCTGCGCTATCAATTCCGCGCCGACGGGACTGCCGTCCCTCGAAATTATGCCGCCTGTCGCCTTGTCCGGGAAAATCCCCCCGCAAACGCCGCACATGGCCAGCGGATAAAGCAGACCGGTAACCGCCGTCAGGAGAAGACAGAGCTTTATGGCCTGAACCGTTATCCTCATATTATTTCACCAGTCCTATCGAGACTATCAGTATATCCAGCAGCTTTATGCCGATAAACGGCGCAACCACGCCGCCCGCGCCGTATATAAACATGTTGCGGCGCAACAACGTCTGCGCGTCCACCGCGGCATATTTTACGCCGCGCAGCGCAAGCGGTATAAGCGCCACGATGATGAGTGCGTTGAAAATAATGGCGCTCAGTATCGCGCTCTGCGGCGAGTGGAGGCGCATCACGTTTAGCACCATAAGCGGCCCGTTCTTGCCGCCGAAGGCGTAAAGCGCGCCGAACACCGCAGGGATTATCGCGAAATATTTCGCGATATCGTTTGCGATGCTGAACGTGGTAAGCGCGCCGCGCGTCATAAGCAGCTGTTTTCCGGTTTCGACTATTTCGATGAGCTTTGTCGGGTTGCTGTCGAGATCCACCATGTTGCCCGCTTCGCGCGCGGCCTGAGTGCCGGTGTTCATGGTTACGGCCACGTCGGCCTGAGCAAGCGCGGGCGCGTCGTTGGTGCCGTCGCCCGTCATCGCGACGAGCCGCCCGGACAACTGCTCCTGCCTTATGCGCGCCAGTTTTGATTCCGGCGTGGCCTGCGCCATAAAATCGTCCACGCCCGCCTCGGCGGCTATCGCGGCGGCGGTGAGCGGATTGTCGCCGGTTATCATGACGGTTTTTATGCCCATTTTCCGAAGCTGGGCAAAACGCTCTTTTATGCCGCCTTTCACTATATCCTTAAGATGTATAAGGCCCAGCACGCGGCCGTTGTCCAGCACGGCAAGCGGCGTGCCGCCCTGATTGGCTATCAGCGCCTGCGCGGCGTCCAGCTCCGGCGGGAATTTTCCGCCCGCTTCGCGCTTTATAGCGGCCACGGAACCTTTAAGGATTTTGCGCAGCGGCGCGCGGTTTGCAGCCAGCAGTTCCACGCCGCTGTACTGCGTTGAGGCGGAGAACGGTATGAAGTTCGCCTCGTGAGGGCTGACCTCTCGCGCGCGAAGGCTGTATTTTTCCTTTGCCAGCACTACTATCGAGCGCCCCTCCGGCGTTTCGTCGGAGAGGGAGGCGAGCTGCGCGGCCTCCGCCACCTCGCGTTCTGTCGCTCCCGGTGCGGCGATGAAGGCCGAAGCCATACGGTTGCCCAAGGTTATAGTGCCGGTTTTATCAAGCATCAAAACGTCTATATCTCCGGCGGCTTCCACCGCGCGGCCGCTTTTTGCGATGACATTGCGCTGCACAAGCCGGTCCATGCCCGCTATGCCGATGGCGCTCAAAAGGCCGCCTATCGTGGTAGGTATAAGGCAAACAAGCAGCGCTATCAGCACCGGCACGGTGACGAGGCCGGACAAATCCTGCGCCGCCGCCACCGCGCTGTAATCCGCAAAAAGCTTGAGCGAACCGACGGCCAGCAGAAATATTATCGTCAGCGCAGACAGCACGAGGCTGAGCGCTATTTCGTTGGGCGTGCGCTGGCGGCTGGCGTTTTCGATAAGCGCTATCATGCGGTCCACAAAGCTCTGTCCCGGATCGGCGGTGATGCGCACCACTATGCGGTCGCTGATTACTTTAGTGCCGCCGGTCACGGCGCTGCGGTCGCCGCCGCTTTCGCGGATCACGGGCGCGGATTCGCCGGTAATGGCCGACTCGTCCACGCTGGCTATGCCCTCTATCACCTCGCCGTCGCACGGGATAAAATCATCCGCCTCGCAGACCACAACGTCGCCCTTGCGCAATTTGGACGCCGGTATTTTGGTCTCTTTTTTATCGTCGTCCAACTTGCGCGCCGTTATTTCCACCTGCGACTTTCGCAGGCTTTCGGCCCGCGCCTTGCCGTGGCCCTCGGCCATCGCCTCGGCGAAGTTTGCAAACAGCACGGTGAACCACAGCCACAGCGCTATCTGCAATTCAAAACCCGATATGTGCGGCAACTGCTGTATTATCCCCGCAGTTACCATCGCAGCGCCGACCAGCGTAACGAACATCACCGGGTTGCGCATCTGCGTTTTCGGGTTCAGCTTTGCAAAAGAATTGACGACGGCCTGCCTTACTATCGCCCCGCTCCAGAAATTCTTGTCTGCTTTCATTAGAATGCCACTCCCTTGAGCATCAACAGATGCTCTATGCCCGGCCCCAGCGCCAGCGCCGGGAAGAACGTCAGTCCGGCGACTATCAGTATCACACCCACAAGAAGCACGCCGAAAGTCGGAGTATCCGTAGGCAGCGTGCCGGCGGAAGGCGGGCAGGACTGTTTTACGCCCATGCTGCCCGCTATAGCAAGACAGGGCACGATCACCGCAAAACGTCCTGCCAGCATCGCCAGCGCAAGGCCAATATTGAAGAAGTTTGTGTTTGCATTAAGACCCGCGAAAGCGCTGCCGTTGTTGCCGGTGGAGGAAGTCCAGGCATACAGTATCTCGCTGAGGCCGTGCGGCCCTTTCGCCGAAAGGCAGGCCAGCGCCGACGGCACCGCGCAGGTCAGCGCCGAGCCTATAAGTATCACCGCGCCGGGCGCCAGCGTGCCGACTATGGCCATCTGAATCTCCCGCTTTTCTATCTTCTTGCCGAGATATTCCGGCGTCCTGCCGACCATAAGCCCGCACAGGAAAACCGTCAGCAGCACGAAAAGCAGCATCGAATACATCCCTTCGCCCACGCCGCCGAAAATCAGCTCGCCGAGCATTATGTTAAACATCGCCACGCCGCCGGAGAGCGGCGACAGGCTCGAATGCATGCAGTTCACCGCGCCGGTGGATGTATCGGTGGTCACGACGGACCAGAGCACACTGTTGGTGATGCCAAAGCGCGTCTCTTTGCCCTCCATAACCGCCGCGCCGCCCGCCGCGCCTATGGAGGAATATTCGCTCCACAAGGAGACGGCCAGCCCGACGGCGAACATCGCAAACATCACCGCGAACAGCGTCCTGCCCTGATTGCGGTTGCCGGTCATTTTGCCGTAAGCAAGCACCAGCGCCGCCGAGATGAGGAACATGGAAATCATTTCCAGCAGGTTCGTCAGCGGCGTAGGATTTTCGTACGGATGCGCGCTGTTTGCGTTATAAAATCCGCCGCCGTTTGTGCCGAGCTGCTTTATCGCTATCTGCGACGCCACCGGGCCCAGCGGCAGCGTTTGCTGCGCGCCTTCTATAGTTGTTACCGGAACATTGGATTTAAGCGTCTGCGGCACGCCCTGCCATGCCAGCGCCAGAGCAAGTATTATGGAAAGCGGCAGCAGTATGCGCAGCGTTATGCGCGTCATATCAGCCCAATAGTTTCCCAGAGTATTAACTTGTTTGCCTATAAGGCCGCGCGCCATTGCGGCAAAAACAGCGATTCCGGTCGCCGCGCTCAGAAAGTTATGCGAACATAATCCCAGCATCTGCGTGAGATAGCTCATCGTCGTTTCGCCGGAATATGCCTGCCAGTTGGTGTTGGTGGTAAAGCTGGCTGCGGTATTGAATGCCAGCCAGAAATCCACCGCGCCCATTTTGTTCGGGTTGAGCGGCAGCCTATGCTGCAACAGCTCGATAAACAGCAACAAGAGCATCCCCGCGAAATTGAATGCCAGCAGCGCCCACGTATAAGTGCGCCATGTCATCTGCTCGGACGGATTTATACCGCACAGGCGGTATAAAAATCGTTCGCATGCTCCGAAAATGCGGTTTTGCGCAGGGCTGGAATCTTCCAGCGCGGCGGCTATATATCCGGCAAGCGGTTTTGCCAAAGCGACAAGCGCCGCCACGAAAATTATTATTTGCAGCCAGTCGAACCTGTTCATCAGAATCTCTCCGGGTTGAACACCGCGTAAACCAGATAGCCCAGCAACAGCACCGAGATAATACCCGCAATGGTAAAGTTCATAGTATCCTCCTCTTAAAGGCTACCTCCTGTGGCCCGGCCAGTACAGTAAAAATAAGCCCTATAAGCGTAAAAAACCCGTAAAAATATAGGGCACATAACCTAAAAGCAGTATTTTCACAAAAAAGGAAACTTCTCGGGGGATGATATAATCTTAAAATATGGAAAAAGCATTAATATTATGCCTTGCGTTTTTTGCCGGACCGGCTTGCGCCGGGCTCTCCTCCGCAGAACAGGATTACATAAAATATCGCGATGCCGACATCGCGCAGATGGCGCAATTTGCAAAAAGCACGGACACAAAAGCTGTCGATGAAAAAAATAATTCTTATCTCAAAGAGCTGGGCACGCGGTTGAATTCCATTATCGTCACCCGTACCGGGGAGCATGGCGAGATAAATCTTGAAACGCTTATCGATGAAGGCGGTTTCAATATGGCCGACGGGCTGCGCTACGGCGCGCCGAACAGGGTCATATTCGCCACCACAAAAGATCTTTTCGACGCATACCTGGCGGCCAATAAACTGAAAGCGGATTTTTTTAATCCGCAGGCCGGCGAACATTTATGTTCGCTTATTTTCGACTGGGACAGCGCATTTTACACATATGCCGCCGTTCCTCTGGAAAAAATACCGGCCGGCTGGGAAGCGCGCGCATGGCTGGCGACAGACACGCAGGACCCGGGGCCGGAAGCCCCGCAGGATATTATAATTCTGGCGCGTACGAAGGGCGGCATGGTGCTTGCGGCGCATCTCGGCGGAGTGAAGGGGACCCGGCAGTTTTCCGCCTGCAAAACGCAGTGGCAACAGCAGGAAGCGAAAAACGAGGAAATAAAAAACAACGACGAGCGGATGAAAGCCTACGACAGCAATTTCAACGCATACCGCAAATGCTATATGGAAAATTTCTCAAAAAAGCCAAATGCGTTTCATCCGCTGCAAAATCAGGCCGCAAAAGTAATGGACAAAATGGCGGAATTATTCGACTGACCGTTTGCGCACAACACAGCAGCGGCCGCGCCGGGCATCCCGGAGCGGCCGCGATTATTTTGAGAGACTGTCTTATTTCCCGCCCAGCAGCTTGGCGGCCTTTGGCATCCAGTCGCCTATGCGTATTTTCTGCGGGCACTTTTTTTCGCAGACGCGGCAGACCACGCATTTGTCGGCCCTTTCGCTTTCATCCATAAAACGCATGTAGCGAAACCGCGCGGCGCGCAGATCGTCGTATATCTCGGCGGTGTTATAGAGTTCGAAATTCATCGGGATATTCACGCCGTTCGGGCAGGGCATGCAATAAGCGCAGCGGGTGCATGGTATGGCGGTGCGCTCCTCGAATTTTTTGCGCGCCGCAGCCATTGTTTCCAACTCGGCTGCGCCCATGCAGCCTACTTCCGCGGCGGACGCTATTTTTAAATTCTCCTCCAGCTGCGCCATATTGCTCATGCCGCTAAGCACCAGCGAAACTTCCGGCTGGTTCCATATCCAGCGCAAGCCCCATTCCGCCGGGCTGCGCTTTGCGGGATAAGCGTCAAAAACCTCGCGCACAGCTTTTGGCGGATTTGCCAGCGCGCCGCCGCGCAGCGGCTCCATCACGATTACCGCCAGACCTTTTGATGCTGCGTATTTAAGACCTTTGAGCCCCGCCTGATACTCGGTATCCATATAGTTGTATTGTATCTGGCAGAAAGTCCACTTGTCATAGGCGTCCACAATTTTGGGGAATGCCGCGCCTCCGTCGTGGAACGAAAATCCGAGATGCAGTATCTTGCCTGCCTTTACAGCCGCCTCGGCGCGTTCCAGCATCTTGAATTTCTCCACCCAGCCCCAGCGCTCTTCGCTCAATGCGTGCAGCAGGTAAAAATCCACATGGTCGGTTTGAAGTTTTTTAAGCTGCTCATTGAGAAAAATGTCGAAATCTTCCGGTTTGCGTATCAGCCAGACCGGGGATTTAGTAGCGACTTTAACTTTACCGCGGTAGCCGTCCAGCAGCGCCTTGCCCAAAACTATTTCGCTTTCACCGTCGTGATACGGGTAGGCGGTGTCCATGTAATTGATGCCGCCGTCTATGCCGCGGCGTATCATTTTTACGGCCTCGGCTTCGTTTATCTTCTGGCTGCGCCCCGATGCATCCGCCAGAGGCAGTCTCATGCAGCCAAAACCCAGTGCAGAGGGTTTCCAGTCCAGCTTCCCGAATTTCCTGTATTTCATCAAATTCCTCCAGACGCCGGACCATACTGTTAAATCATGATGTCCGGCAGTATCGCACTGTCGATTTTAGCCTTTGCATCCGGACAGGTCAAATAAAAATTTGCAAAAAGTACCGGCCCTCCGGGAGGAGGGCCGGCTCGGGGTGGTATCACAAAGCCGTGCGGCTTTGTGATTGGCACTACATTTGTTCGCCGTTAGGTGCGGCGCGGCGGAATCAGGCTTTCTTAAGATAATCCTTCCGCCAGATGGGATCGGTCATTTCTCCTATTTTGTCGCCGTATTCGGACAGCATGGCATGATACTGGGAGTCATCTATCGCATCGGCGGCGGGCAGGTCTACGGGCAAAGCCTTGTGTTTGGAAATAAGCTCGTGCGCCTTGCGGTGATGATCGCGCATAGGGCACGGGCGCAGCCAGTTTCCCACTTCCTTGTCCACGACCTTGTAATCCTGCGCGAAACCGTATTCCGTCTGCCACTCCCGGATATCCTTGAAAAATTCCGAGAACAACAGCGTATTCAAATCGCCGCCAGTTTCAAATGTCCTGAGGATATTGCCTGTCGAATAAGGGAAAAACACGCAGGGCGTAACATCGCCGTTCCAGTTCACATAGAAATATCCTCCGCGCCGCCCTCCGGCCAGACAGCCGTGCGATATCGGCCCGCCGTTCCAGAAATCCAGGAAGAACAGTTTTTTGTCCTTCATCATAATCTGCTGTTTTTCATACATCTGAAGGCGCTGCTCCGGCGTAACCACCAAATCCAGCGTATATGCCCTGCCTATCGGCATATACTGGAAATACCAGCCGTATATAGCGCCCTGCTCCTCGAAACAGAAATCCACGAATTTATCGCTTATCAAGGTGTCGACATTCTTGCGCGTTGCGGTAAGCGAAACGCCAAACGGCACGCCGACATCGCGCAGATTGGCGAATGCCTCTTTTATTTTCCGGAAAGTGCCTTTGCCGCGGCGGGCATCGGTCTCCTCTTCAAAGCCTTCCACGGATATCGCCGGCGTAACATTACCCAGTTCCGCCAATTTTTTGGCCATCTTTTTATCGATAAGCGTGCCGTTGGTATACATCATGAAATACTGGTGGTTGAATTTCGCGAAAATGTCCAGTATCGTCTTGTCCCCGTCGCGCCACATAAGCGGCTCGCCGCCGGAAATTACCGTAAAGTGGGAACCCCACAGCTTTTCCTTCTCGTCCAGAAGGCGGGAAAATGTCTTGAAATCCAGATGCGCGCTTTCGCTGCTGGAGCTGTTTGCATAACAGCCTGTGCATTTGAGATTACAGGTTGCCGCCGGGCTTATGACCAGAAATCCGGGCGGATGGATTTTATATTTCTCGATGAAATTCTTTTTTGCATCACTGTCCGGCAGCATAACCTTGCCCACCAGATTTTGCAGCAGCTTTTTGCGCACATGCGGCGCTATCAGCCCTTTGTCCAAAGCTTTATCCAGCGCATAAAGCAGATTGCGCTTGGCGATGAATTCGGCTTCCTTGACAGCCTCAGGATACGCATCCTCCATGCAGTTGTCGTAAGCCATTTTTTCGGCCTGACGCAAGGCAAGGTGGCGGAAGCTGTCATTAGCCAGTATCTGGTTCAAGAGAGCAGCCGCCGACACATCTATCACACTTTTGATACCCATACACTCCTCCCTTTAGTTTTTATTTTACAGTGCACGGTATTGTTTACCGAACAACAGTTTTTGGTATAGTAGACTATAATCGTATTTCAGTCTAGATAAAACCAAAAAAATTTTCCCCTACTTCAGTCCTCTTATGAAAATATCCACCATCATCTCGATAGGACTTTCCGGAATAGGCGCACCTTCCAGCAATATATTGGCATGCATACTGCGCAAATTGTAAATACAGGCGAGCGCGATTGCCTCGCAATCCCCGGCTTTTATCGACTTAAACTCCCCGTTGTTGATACCTTCCAGCAAAATGCGTTTTACAGCATCCATCATTTCATGATTGTTGTTGCGGTGAATCCGGCCAAAAAGTTCAACATGCGCTTTCAAATCCTGACACAACACAAAATAGAGGTTCAGCCTGCGCTTCACCTCCCTGTACTGGGTTATAAAAAAAGTCCGGAGCTTGGCAGATGCACCATGTTCCTTCTCCACGGCTGCATTGATTACGTCAAGCACGTCGCGTATTTCACGCTGAGCTACAGAAAAATAGACTTCATCCTTGCATGGAAAATAATAGTAAAGAGTACTTTTCCCCTTTCCCATGGATTTGGCAATATCCTCCATGGTGGTTTTGTCCAGGCCATACACCTGAAAGATCTTCTGGGCGGCCAGAATAATCTCTTCCCTTATTTCTTCGTCTTTCGTCAGTTGCATTATCGGCATATAGACCATTAGACCAAACAGGTATTATGGTCTATTATATCAATTTTCCCGGTTTTTTCAACAGTGCCTATCTAGTATGCAAAGGGATAAAATATTTTGTGCTGATACCAATAGGGGAAAGGGCATTATACACAAGGACCTACTTCAATTTGGGCCTTAAGACCCATGCGCGGGTCCGCCATTACTGTTAAAACAAACTAAGCAAGTTGGACATATCTCGACGCAGGATGACCGCAGGCAATGCGCAGTAAAGCCAGTGAGCAACCAGGTCGCAGTGTCCAATAGACTCACCCGCAGAAGCAGGCATCGCGGTTTCACTGAGGCAAGTCGGGACACTGGACCGAAGTTTCAGATGAAGCGTGACATAGCGGTACAAAAAGGAGATAAAATGCTGAAAAACAAGATTGGTTTTATCGCAGGATCTGCGGCCATGCTGGCAGTGGCCGTAAGTTCGTTATCATTTGCCGGAGATTCCTTTCAGGATGAGATTAACACCATAAACGCCGCAATCAAGCAGTCCGGCGCGCAATGGCAAGCCGGCGAAACCAGCATGTCCAGGCTTTCCAAAGAGGAAAGAGCGCATCGCGTTGGCTATAACTTCGAGAAATTCAAAGCAAAACCGCTAGTGACCTCAAAAGCCTATACGGCGACTTCCATCCCCTCCAGCGTTGACTGGAGAGATATGAACGGCCAGAATTTCGTAACCCCCGTCCGCGATCAGGGCCAGTGCGGTTCCTGCTGGGCGTTCTCGATGACTGCCGGTCTGGAAGCATATACCCTTATAAAGAATAACACCCCGGGACAGGATCTGGATCTTTCGGAACAGGTTCTGATATCCTGCAGCGGCATCGGTTCCTGCGATGGCGGAACTATCAACCCCGACTATCTCCAGAGCACCGGCCTGCCGGCGGAAAGCGCCTATCCGTACACCGCCACAGACGGCACCTGCTCCGATGCACAGCAGGGCTGGCAGAACAACACCTACAAAATAGACGGCTGGGGCTCCATCGACCAGACGGCGACCGCGCTCAAGCAGGCTATCGCCACCTACGGCCCGATACCGGCGGCGTTTGAAGTCTATTCCGACTTCATGAACTACAAGAGCGGCGTGTATTCCTACACCTCCGGCACGCTGGAAGGCGGACATGCAATATTCGTCGTAGGTTACAACGACAGCGGCAAGTACTTCATCGTCAAGAACAGCTGGGGCACCGGCTGGGGCGAGGACGGCTTCTTCCGCATCGCCTACTCCCAGGTGACCAGCAGCAAGGTTAAATTCGGCATGAGCGCAGTAGCCTATCAGGGCGCAAAGTCTCAGGCCTCCGATAGCAACGACTACTCGGCCAAACTGCAGCAGAGCACGGCGGCTTTCAACTCGGATGATACAATGAAGCGCATCCAGCCGATACTCAATCAGGTCCCCCAGTAAGCTGCAAGCGATATTCAAAAGAGACCGGCGCAAAACGCGCCGGTCTTTTTTTGCATCCCGTGCAGGCCTATTCCCGGCGAAAAATGTTTTGGGGAATTTCCGCATATGGGTCCTAAGACCCATGCGCGAAAATCTCCGCAATGCTAAAACAGAACAGATGCAACCATGCAGGACACAGCGATTTGAGGAGAGCTTATGAAGATAACCGGATTTTCTGCAATAGCAGGTTCCACGGCAATGCTGGCGATAATCATTGCCCAGTTCTCGCTCGCGGCAGAGCAGCCTCTCCCGCTGCGCATGGAAGACCAGATAAGCACCGTAAAAGCCGCCATACAGGCGTCCGGCGCGCAATGGCAGGCCGGGGAAACCAGCATGTCCAGACTCTCCAAGGAAAGCAGGCATCGCCGCATTGGAATGTTTTTCGACAAATTCAAAGCAAAGCCTCTGGTAAAGTCCGCCAAATTTGGCGCATCATCCGCGTCCGTTCCGTCAAGCGTTGACTGGCGCAATGACGGCGGCAATTATGTGACCCCCATACGCGATCAGGGCGAATGCGGCGGCTGCTGGGCATTCTCAATGACCGGCGGCCTTGAATCATACACGCTGATAAAAAACCACGCTTCAGGAAAGAACCTTGATCTGGCGGAACAGATACTTATTTCCTGCAGCGGCATCGGTTCCTGCGACGGCGGGACCATAAGCCCTGACTATCTGCAAAGCACCGGATTGCCGCCGGAAAGCGCATATCCTTATACAGCGACAAACGGCAGTTGCTCAAGCGCCGCGGCCGGATGGCAGAACAAAACATACAAGATAGACGGCTGGGGCTCCATCGATCAGACGGTCAACGCGCTCAAGGAAGCGCTTGCCGAATATGGTCCGTTGCCGGCCGCGTTCATGGTCTACGAGGACTTTATGCACTACAGCGGCGGCGTGTATTCCTACACCTCCGGCGCGGAAGAAGGCGGCCATGCTATCCTGATAGTCGGCTATAACGACAGCGGCAAGTATTTTATAGTAAAAAACAGCTGGGGAACCAACTGGGGCGAGAGCGGATTCTTCCGGATAGCATACTCCCAGGTAACCAGCAAAAAAGTGCAATTCGGCTTGAGTGCGGTGGCGTATCAGGGCGCCAGGATGTCGGAATCGGACAAGGCGTTGCAGGCGAAAATGCAGCAGAAATCCTTCGACTCCGACGCGGCAATGCGGCGCATATCCGGAATGATGAACAGAATGCCGCAATAAATCAGGACACTTTACAGACCAACCCGACGCAAATAATGATTTGCGCCGGGTTTTATTTTTATATCAAGTCGGTTGCGAGGACCGAGGCGTAAAATGGGCCGCTTTTCCGAACAACCTTAAAGGAGGGCGGCATTCACTCGCATGTATGGCTCGGACACAAAATAGATTCGATATAAAAAATTGCGCGCAGGCACCGAGCCCGGGTCGGGCCCGTTTGCCTGGCCGCTCTATAAAACAACTTAAAGGTAGCGGCACCCGCGCATTACAATATGCGCTTGTAAGCACTTTTTTATGACGGGATGGTAAGCGGTCCGACATGTTGGACCGCGATATCAAGGGAAACTTGCTTGCCGTGGCGTATCGGCAAGACAAGCAAGTTTACGCCGAATCCCGCAATCCTGCTGAATTAGTAACCAAAAAAGAGCGTACCCGCAACAAGCAAAAGAACCAGACTGCTTATCATAATTTCGGTATGGCTTTCAGGATAAGTCTCTTTTACGTAATCGCTGAATTTTTTGAGCAGATACGCGGCTAAAAATGTCCCGCCTATTTTCAGCAGCAAAATAATGCGGCTGCGCCAGTCCGGAAACGCGAATTTCAAAAATTTAAAAACCAGCCACAATCCCGCTACGCCCAAGAAAGTCTGCAAAATGAGCAGGTTCCGCCTGTATGTCGCCAACAGGGCCGGAGGGAAATCATTTCCCTGTTCCATGGCTTCGCGCGCCATTTTTTCGAATCTGGCATATATCCTGCGCTCTTCGTCGGAATATCCCGCGGCAGGTTTTGCTCTGGCCGCAGCGCGCGGTTTGGGCTGCTGCGGCTTTGCGCCGGTATTGCGGTAATCGTCGTAGGAGGCACGCTTTACCGGGTCGGAAAGTATTTCGTACGCCTCGTTTATTTCCTTGAAAATTTCCTCGGCCGCCTGACGCTGTCCGCCGCCATGCAGATCTGGATGGTATTTTTTGGCGAGGTTGTGATAGGCGCGTTTGAGTACCTCCGCCGATGCGGAGGTTTTCACGCCAAGCACGAAATAATAATCTTTGGAATAATCCGGCGCCAGCATCAGATATGCCGATTAGAACTACCTCTAGCCAAACAATCCCTAATCATCATTTGGCAACAGCAAGCTTCTCGGCAACCAGTTTTTTGAAATATCTGCCCCTGTCCTCGAAATCCCTGAACTGGTCGAAAGAAGCGCAGGCCGGCGAGAACAGCAATATGTCCCCCCCGGCGGCATGCGACAGGCAATAAGCCAGCGCCTCGTCTACGATATCACAATTTACAACAGGAGCGCAGTCTTTCAATTCTTCCTCGATGACTACAGCATCGGCCCCTATGGAAAGTATGTACTTTACGCCGGTCTTTATATACGGCGCCAGCGGAGCGTACGGCGCGCCTTTGCCCAAGCCGCCGAGTATCAGCCAGATATTCTTTTTGTCCGACGCCAGCGCCTTGAGGGCGACCAGAGTGGAATCCACGTTGGTGGCCTTGGAGTCGTTTATACAGCGCACGCCGTTTATAATGCCGCAATCCTCTATGCGGTGTTCCACAGCCCTGAAAGCCGTAAAAGCATTCTGAACAGCCTGCGGGGATATCCCGCGCCCCAGCGCCATCAACCCGGCGGCCATGGCATTTTCGATATTATGCAACCCCGGCAACGCCGGAGGCGTCAGCGATACTGTCCCGCTATCCAGTCTGAAATTTATTTTCCCGTCCGAAAAATACGCGTCAAGCGCCGGAAGTTTGTCCCCGGCTGCGCTTGCGAAATAGAGAACCTTCGACGGACATTGTACCGCCAGTGTTCTGCAATGTTCATCCAGCGCGTTGAAAACACACAGCGCGTCTTTTTTCTGCTGCGCAAAAACCTTCTTTTTCGCGGCGATATATTTTTCCATCCCGCCATGATGATCCAGATGATCCGGGGTTATATTCAGAAGGCAGGCGGAATCGGGGCTGAAATAATTGCTGTCTTCCAGTTGATAACTGGATACTTCTATTGCAATCGCATCGTCCGGTTTGACCTGTTTTATTACCGCCGACAGCGGCGTGCCGATATTGCCGGTCACATAGGCTTTGCCCGCGCCTTTAAGCCGCATATGTTCCGCAAGTATATCGCCCAGCAAAGTTGTCGTGGTGGTTTTGCCGTTAGTGCCGGTAACGGCGAACACTTCGCATTCCGGCAGGAAAGAAAGCGCTATTTCCATCTCGCTGTAAACCGGCACTTTTTTTTGGTGCAGCATCTCCAGCACATGCGCGCGGGGGAACATGCCCGGGCTTTTTACCGCGAAAGCGCAGGAAAATATCCGCTCGGAGTGCCCGCCGAATTCCGCCTCAATTAGCGGATGCTCAAACGAAAGTTTGTACTTCAGTTGCGACTGTTTTTTTTCTTCGCTTAGCAATACTTTAACGCCGTGTTCGGCGAGCATTCTGGCCACTTCCACGCCGGATTTGCCGCAGCCGAGCACGCAGGCTGTTTTGCCGGCATAGGCCGCTATGTCAAATTTTTCGGGCATTTATATTTACCTCTGTAAACGCAAAAAAAACGGGGCGGCGGATGCCGCCCCGCTGATAAAATCTAGTCCTGCAGCCACCACGCAGTAGGCGCGGTATCGGAGGAATAATCAAGCACAAAGCCCGATGCGGCATTTATCTTGTACTGCTTTACGACATTGTGCCCCTGCACCGCCGAAGAGTCCTTGTTGGACATAACCCAGGCATGCATCAAATCCGGATCGAAAAAATGCAGAACGCGATACGGCTCGGACGGCACGACCGACCAGTCGTAAATGCTGAGCTGGTCGAAAACTGACCTTTCGGCGCGTTCGCCTATATGTATAAGCCGCAGCGGAATATAGAATGTCCGGCTCCAGTTCTTGTTGAATGCCGCAAAATCCGACGGGCCAGCTACTTGCAGCACGCTGGCGGCATAGTTGGCGCAACCGCCGCCCTCTTTATAGATCGGGCGTATGCCGAGACCGTAGCGCTTGTACACGCCCTCGCTCTGATAGGCCGCCATGTATTTGAGCGCCTCTGCGCAGGATTGAGGTGAAAGGAGTATCGTCACAAAAGCCATCTTTCCGTCGCGCTGCGAAAGCTTGCCGAAATCTTTCGCTATGGAAGTTTCATCCTGCAAAGCCCCGGTCACGTAATCGAAAAATGCGCCGTAGCTGTGGTCGCGCCACAGCATTTTATAGTACTCGTCCATGCCGCCGTAATCGGTTTGTCCGGTTACCACCGTCTGCCTGCCGGACGGCATTGTGCAGCTGACCTCGAAAGCGACATGGCCGATAGAATGGGCGTCGCCCATGTCCACCGCTATGGAGTTGGCGACATAACTCTTCATCATGGTGCCGGCATTTTTCCAGTCGATATCCTTTGGCGAATGGATGATGCCCATCGTGATGTAATTGGGATAACTTCTGTATGCCGCCTGAGCCGGGACATTAAACTGGGCAGGATCGCCGTCCGTGGTGCTGTTCGGCGAACCTCCGCCCACCACATCGGAATGCGGTTGAGGCACTTCTATAGAACTCATATCGGCGGGCAGCAGACTGCCGCCTTCGGCTTTGGCAACGACGGAGAAAAGGCACATGCCAGACGCAAGCGCCATTATAATTTTAAAAGGAGGCATCATTTATTTTATTCCCTCTCGCAATCCGGAGTTTATAATTAATTTCGCGCCTATACGCCTTAAGTTTATCATTTCTGCCAAGCCTTTCAAGTGCCACAAGGCCTACTTTTGAATGGGTCTCCGGGAGCCTGTCTAAAATATCTCGCGGACGCGCGCCAAAATCATCCTTCCTGATGCATGAATGTGTAGTATTCCAGATTTTCCACCACTCGCGACAACATCGGCAGCGCCGCCAACGAACACACGAAAAGCGCAGCGGCAAAACCGTAGCCGTAATAGTCCGGGCCAAGCCACTGCGTAAGCGCCGTAAACACCACATTAAGCACCAGAAACCCGGTTATAAGCCCCGCCGTTTCAGCGCGCCGGTCCAGATAGAACAGGTAATTCAACAGCACCATGAAAAACAATTGCAGCGATGCGCCTATGCTGTCCGCCAGAAAAGTGGGAAGGAAGACAGTGGAAAGCCCCAGCAGCTTGAAAATATGCGGTGAAAACAGCATCAGCCCCGCCACCGTCACTGTCTGCACCTGCGCCATATTAGAAAGCCCTCTTTTTATGGCGCTTTCCATATCCTCACGCGCCTCGGATATTTCAGCGAGAGTTTTCCCGTCCCTCACGGCGGAAAAGAACGCATCATAAGCCTCGGAGAAATCCGTCTCCACTTCCACCACATACACGGCCATGCCCGGCAAGATCGCCAGATAGGCCAGGAATAACGGAGGATCATAAAGAGGCGAGGTGCGAAACGGTCCGGCGACAGCCTGTGAAGTGGCGGGGTTGAGCCAGAACATAAGTTTGTCTATCCATATCGCCAAATTGTACAGCAACCCAGAGTAAATGAGCTGCGGATAACTGCGTGCCGCGCGGAATACATCCAGACTGACGAACTTGCCCGCGCCGTAATGGCGCAGCAGACCGCCCAGCAGCAGCGTCATCAGCACGCCCTGCCCCGCCGCGAAACCTGCCATAAGCCCGTCCAGACCGGAACCTTCCAGGGGCAGCACGCAGGCGGCGGTAAGGCCGTAGCCTGCTATGTAGGAAATCACGACGTAACCATAGCGTTTCAACCCGGTAAGCAAAACGGAGAGCAGCCATATCTCGCAAAGCGTCACGAAGGACGCAAAAACGGTTATGCGGTAAGTCAGCGTGGTATCCTTGAAGAAAAGCATTATCATCGTCCCCGCATATGCCGCCGCCAGCAGCCCGCTTATCAGCATGGCCCCCGTAAGCGCGCCGCCTATTTTCTCTTCGTGATTCTCCGCCAGCTGGTCCGAGGCGTAGCGGGTCAGCACCAGTTGCAGCAGCCCGGAGACTATCAGGGAATGCGCTATCAGGTTGGTCACCGTAACCATGAAAGCGGCGGGGGTGTTCCCGGGCAGGCCGCTCAGCACCGCCAGCACATGCACCATAAGCATGGCCAGTATGGATACAACCCATGGACCGGAGCTTATCATCCCGGCGTAAAAATAAGCGCCCAGCATTCCGGAGAATGTGTTTTTGCGCAGCAGCCTGCGGAACTCGAAACCTATCCCTGCCATAACTGCGCCTCCAGATAAAGCGACCGGTAGGACGCTATCATCTCCGCCCGGTCATACAGTGCGCTCGCCCGGCGAATTGCGCTGGCGCTCATAGCACGGTAAAGCGCGGCGTTATTGAGAATCATGACCATTGCGGCGCCTATGGCGGACGGGTCCGCTATCTGTGCTACAAGACCCGACGGCCCTATCTCCCGGTCCTGCGGCGCGCGGCCTTCTATCAACTCGCGGCAGGCGCCCACGTCGGTGGACACTACCGGTATCCCAGCCGCGAACGCCTCCAGTATCACCAGAGGCAGCCCTTCGCTGACGGAAGTTAGCGCCAGAAGATCCAGCCGGGCCAGCGCGCCTTCCGTTTTCATCATGCCGGTGAACTCTACCGAATTTTCAACCCCCAGCGTGGCGGCAAGCATGCGGCATTCCCGAGCGTACTCCTGATCCTCGGCGTCCGGACCTATTATCAGGAATTTGGCGGCAGGTATCTGATCCAGCACGACGCGCGCGCTGCGCAGGAAGGTTTTCAGGTCCTTTATGGGCACGACACGGCCTATAAATCCTATCACCGGCGGACGACCCGGCTTTTTGTCCGAACGCAGCGGCGCGAAACGCGCCACGTCTATGCCGTTCGGTATTATACGCGTTTTCGCGGCGTCGGCGCCGTCGCGCACCTGGCGCAGGCGGTTGGATTCCATCAGTGACACTATAACTCCGGCCTGTCCGTACGCGAGACGTCCAAGGCCCTCGAAAAAACGTATCCACAACCGCCTGACATACCCCATTTCCTCGTCGATGCCGGAGAAGAAGACTTCCTGCGGATCCTTTATCCATTCCGCCTGTGCGAGGTCGAGTTTGCGTTCCTTGGTGTAAATGCCGTGTTCGGTAAGCACGTACGGCGAACCGTATATTTTGCTTAGAAGAAACCCGAAATAGCCGGCATAGCCGGTGGATATCGAATGCACTATATCGCCGCGCGGGCCCTTGAGCGCGGCGGCGGAAAGCCTGAAAAGCGGTTCATGTATGGTGCGCACCGTCCAGAAATAATCCAGGAAAGACGGGTCGGTGCAATATTTCGCATAGCGCGATGATATTTCCAGCCAGGCGTATTTGGAAAAAAGAAAATGCTCCCGCGTAAGATACTTGGGCTTGCCGGTATTTTTAAAAATCCTGTCCATGACCCCCGGTTCCGCTTTTTGCAGACGGCCGCGCAGCCAGTTGTGCAGCTTTGTCACGTCAGCAAAAGCCTCCGGATTTTCCCCGCCGGTGCGCGCTTTTATGCGGTGGCGCGATTCCATAATAAAGTGCTCCTCCACTTCCACCACATTCGGAGGCACCTGGTAACGCGGCTCGCCGTATGAGGAGCGGTCGCCGCCTATGAAAACTATGCGGAACGAAACATCCGGCATGGATGTGACTATCTCGTGTATCCACTGCGACACGCCGCCGCTCACGTAGGGATACGTGCCTTCGCAAATCATCGCCACCTGCGCGTGTTTGCCGTTCATGTCCAGTACTCCATAACCGGGAGCATCCTGCTTATGCCGGCAGCCTCGGCCTTCAGTTCGGAAAGATAATTTTTAACGTCGCCGAAACGGCGGCAGTAAAAAGCGGCCTCGGCCAGATACGGCAGCAGCGACCTGCGCGCCATGCCGCAGCGCCCCGCCTCAAGAAATTCATCGAATGCGGGCTGCGCTTCGCCCGCCGCCATCAGTATTCGTCCGTGCAGAAGGTGTAATGAACCGTCGCGCGGCTTCATTTCCAGCGCGCATTCCGCGTAGGAACCGGCCTGCTGGAGTATATGTCTTTCTCCGGAAGCCGCGGACAGCCCCAGATAATACAACTCCCAATAACTTTCCGCTGCGGCGCGGTAAAATTTGAAACACTCCTCTCCCTCGGTTTTTTCCAGCGCGGCCACGCTTTCGGCTATGCGTTCGGTTATCGTGTGTTCGCGTTTGTAAAGTGCGGAATAGGCGAAAAGACGCACATCGTCGTTTGCATCCTTCATGGCCGCGCGCAAAACCGGAATCGCCTCCCTGTCCTTCATTTTCGCCGCCGCGAAAAGCACGGCGAATTTGCGCACCGGATCCACGGCGTTTTTCATGACTTCCATGAATCCGCCCTGTCCGTAACGCGCGCGGGAACGGAGTTTGGGCACCCGCAGCGGCAGCAACGGCACCGCGGTTAGCTGAAACTCGTCGGCCCACACCATGCGGTTTGAACGCAAGGCCACTATGACACCCAGCAGCATCGCAAACGGACCCATAACAGGCAACGCCAGACAGAAAAACAACATGAACGCAAAAACCCCGCCCGCAGGACGGCGCTGCGCCCTGGGCACACCAAAGTACAGCAACACGGACAGAATGGTGTTGGCTGCTATATAAATCAGCAAATACCTAGAAAACAGAGGCATTGTCCTCCGGCGGCATCCCGGTGAATTTAGACATTACGGCATCGGCGTCCTCGCCGGTTATTTCATAGGCCAGGAATGCCACGCCAAGCTTTGGCGGAGGGTCGGCGACGCGCTCGCGCAGCATGCGGCTTATCCTGCTTATATATCCTTGCGCCCCGATCTTGTCAGTAAGCGGCATGAGCAGCATGAACACCGGGCCGTATTTGCCTTCATTATAAAGACCACAGTCAAGGCCGCGCATGGTTCCGGTCAGCGCTTCACGGAACAACGGCGAGCGTTCCTTGGGCAGCCACAATCCCAAAACTGTGGAGGGCACGTGATAGCTGGCATAGTCTTCTATCGCGCGACGCAGGGCGCAATTGAATTCGTTGGAATCGTTTTCCAGCGAACATGTTCCCGCTATGCCGCTGGATGCGGCCAGTATATCGCCTATGTGCCCACCTACCACGGCCAGCAGATTCATGGTTTCCTCCGTAAACGACATGAAAGCCATGTCATATACCGCCGCCAGACCCCATACCCGGCCACTGATATCGGTAAGAGGAATTGCCAGCAACGGCATATCCTGACGCATAGGCAAATCGGGATCCGCACTGACCAGTTTTCCGCTCCTTATTGCTTCCTCTATCATCTGCTCGTCTCGGCGTACCGGAGGTATCTGCCCCAGTATCATTTCGGGAGGCAATATCAGCGTTCCTGTTTCGGCGACCTTTAACAATGCCATGCCGCGTATGTTGCCGCTCTCGGAAAGTATTTCGGCTATTTTGCCGCCGTAGCCGTAAAACGCGCGCAAGGGATCGCCGCTTTCATGTATTATGCGGCGCAGGTTGAGCAGCGCGTGGCGCAGTGTGTGCTGGCTGGCTGCCATGCGGCTTTCCAGTTCGTCGTGGGAAACCTTGAGTATGTGGTAGGCCCGGGTGAACTCGTCCATGCGGCGTTGCACCGCTTCATGCAGCACGCCCGTGCGGTAGAACCTGCGCTCCCATGAATCGCGGGAACCGCCGGCCAGATAGCCCGCAAGCCCCATGCCGAAAATAACATAGGCGCCGCGCATTGCAAAACCCGTCATCCCGTACATGCACGCCGCGACATACAGTATGGCGTAGCCGACGGCAAGTATAACCGCGCAATTTCTTCCATAACGCAACCCTACCAGCAAAGGCAGGAAGAGCGGAAGGCAGAAACCCGTTGTCAAAAAGAACGGGTCCGCCCGCCTAAACGCCAGTCCCGCCAGCGGCAGCAGCAAACAAAGCGCGGCCGTTTCAAGCCAGGCCGCCTTGCGCGGCGGAGGAACATAATTATCGGCAAGAGCGCGCGTCACTTGAACTTAAGCCCTCCAAGCAGTTTTCCGGACAGCGCCTGCGCCGTGCCCGACAGGGAATCGCGGCCCCAGCCGGTTTTCGCGCCGGAGGCGGTCCATACCGCAAGCCCGCTGGAAACATCCACCGCGTTTATGGAGAGTCCCACTGCCGGCTGTCCCTCAAGGCCCGGTTTGTAATGCCATTCCTGCACGGAACCGCAGAGCAGCAGGGAGTAGCCCTGCTTGCGCGCCCAGGCGAGCGCGTCGGACATTATCGCCGCCTCGGCGGTCTCGTCCGCGGCCTCAACCGACTGTTGCGGCCGGTATACTTCCTGCGCCGCAAACCCCCGCGCACGCAACTGCGCAAAAAGCATTTCCTGCTCGCGCGAGCCGGCCTGCGGAGAGTCGGAACGGTTGAAGACCGGGCCGACCGCAATGCGTGCGGCCTTGTCCAGTTTCAGCGGCTTGTCCTGTATGCAGGTGGCACATGCACAAAGAAAAGCCAGCGCACACACAACTCCAAACACTTTCTTTCTCATCGTAATACCTCCTAAAATGCCCTGCCCAGTCCGGCGCGCAGCGACTTGCTCTGCTGCGCGGCCGGTCCGTACGCACTGGTTGAAAAAGTGCCGTCCGCGAAAAATCTTATATCATCGCATACGGGCAGCGCAGCGCCCAGCCGCGCGTAAAATCCCGCGTTCGCGGACGGCCACGAAAAACCCGCCCATGCTTCCGCCTGCCATGCCATGCCATGACCGTAGAGCAACTCTTCCTGTCCGTCCCCCGCGCGCAAGCCTATCCCGGCGGAGGAATATGAAGCGGGCACGATGTCGCTGCCCTGCACACCCTCCGGGAAAAACCGCAGCAGATAGGTGGACGGGGAATTGACCGTGTTCCCCATCGCCGAGCCGCTGGCGTAAACAGACAGGGCGGGACCGGACAACAACAGCCTGCTGCCGAGCGCGGCGTTGGCATACCAGCCTTTTGCCAGCTGGTAACCGTCGCGCTCCCGGTAAAGATGCCCGCCGCCGGTGGCGGAAAAATATTCCCTGGCGGTGAGGTCCCAGTTAAGCGTCATGTGCGCGTCGTCGCGCAAGCCCGTCAGCCGCAAATCCGTGGTATCGTCCCCCTGGCCGTTTACAGTCATGCCGGCCTCGCCCGTCAAATCGCGGCGCATCCTGAAATTATACGAAAGCGAGCCGCGCGGCACCGTATAATACTCGTCCATATCGTCGGCGCCAGCCTCGGCTTTCAGCACATTGTCGCCATGAACCGAATTCCAGAACAACGTCGCCTCCGTCTCGCCCGCTACGCCGTCGGTGGAAAGCGAGGAGGAGACGGAGCGCAGCCCCAGCCTCGACGCCTGGGCGCCGGCTTTCCAGTCGTCGCCCGCCAGTTGGAAACGCATCCCCTCGCCAGCCGCCGAGAGCGGCCCTGCCTGCCAGCCGGAGAAAAAAACCGCGACCCCGGAACGCAACTGCTCGTCCAGCGACGAAATCTGCGAAACAAAAGTCTGTTTTTCCCAGTTGGACGGCTGACAGCCCGCCGCGCGCTCATATGCGGCGCGCAGCGCTCCGGTCATGCTTTCGGCATAAGAAACCGTGGCGCAATCCAGACCGGACACCGCCGCCGTGTCGCGCAGCAGTTCCGAAACGGCTCCTATATCGTTTTCCTCCATGGCAAGGGCAAGCTTATGCCAGGCCGGCGTATAAGCGCCGATTTTCCGTCTAAGCAGATATGATTCATTTTCCTGCGCGCCCTGCTGCGCGCCGGCAAGCGCCAGCGAATCCAGCGCGGTTGTGGAAACGGCAACGCCGTCGCCGCCGGAAAGCATGCGCGCGGCGGCCATACGCGCTCCGTGCGCATAAGCGAGTTGAACGTAACGCAGCCGCGGCCCGATCCCGTCATCGGAAGGATTGCGGCGCAAAATTTCCACGGCCCGGGCGCGCAGCCGGAGAGCGCGCGGCAGCCAGCCGGCAGTCTCCATTTCGTCGGCATAAGAAGAAAGGAAAACGGGCTGATCGTAAAGCTGGCGATAGGCCCTGGCATACCACCACAGCGATTGTTCGGTATCGCCGAGCATCTGCCAGCCCTGCGCAAGCGCAAATTCCAGCTGCGCGTCATTGCTGTCCTGTCTGGAAAAAAGCGCCAGCTTTTCGCGCAGCATGGCATAATCCCCGGAGGAGGATAAGAGCCACAACGCCTGCCCCATTATATCGCCGGAACCGGGACTCAGGGCAAGGGCGTGAAGGGAATCGGAAATCGCCGCATTGTAATCCCCGGCGAGAGCGCGCGCCTGCGCGCGCAACGACCAGAAATAACCGTTGGAGTCCAGCCCGGGACCTTGAGGAGCTTTGCGTTCAAGTTCCATGAATTTGCCGTTTTCGCCAGCAAGCATGGCCATTTCAAGCGCGTAAACGTAAAAACGGGGTTGATGAGAAATGCTCCATGCTTCAACAGCCGTGCCTAGCGCGGCGCGGAAATCGCCTTTTTCACGGTCCAGAATTATAAGCCGCTCGGCCAGCAGCGGTTCCTTGTGCCCCGTGTCCCACAGTTTCCGATATGCATATGCGGCGCTGCGGTTTTCCTCCAGTTGCCATGCCAGCTCTCCGTAAGATTGCAGGAAATCCGCGCTTTGCCCGCCAGCAGAAGCGGCATACGCGCGCATTGCGGCCAATGCCCCGGAGGTATGCCCCATGCGCCACTCTATTTCCGAAAGCATTAAACTGCCCGCCTCGGTAAGCCCCTCGCGCTTCAGCCTGAGTTTTGCAAGCGCAAGCGCTTTGCGCAATTCGCCTTTGTCTATCCTGCGCCGGATAAGCGCGTTCCATGTTTTGGCATCCCGGGGATTATGTTGCAAATATTTTTCCACCGGTACTTCCAGCGATCCTCGTCCGGTGGAATCGGCGGTATTGAAAATCTCTTCCACATCCGCCGCAGACGGCGCGGCGGAAGAAAAAATCACCTGCATGGAATCCGCCAGCGAGGCATCGTCTCCGAGAAATTCTGCCAGCCTGCGCACATTGGCGGCAGCCTTCTGCGTCGGAGCGCGGTCAAGCTCATCTTTCCATATCTCCAGCGACTTGTCCGGATGGCCTGTCCATTCGTAAAGTTCAGCCGTGGTTTCCCTCGCGTGCATGCCGGAACCGAAAGCCCCTGCCGCGGCAAAAGAATCAAGCCCTGCGCCAAGACGCGCAAGCAAGGCGTTTTTTTCGCCGCCTTCGGGCAGGGAATAAACGCGCCGCAACAGCGCCGCGCCGAAATCCGCGACCTCCGCCTGGGCTGTCGGAGGATTTTGCAGATAAAATTCCAGAGGAACCTGTATTGTAGAAGCCCTTTGCAGCGGGGCGTTCAGGGCGGCAGCCTCTCTTTTTCGCCGGGCCAGTGCCTGAATTTCCGCATCGTCCGGTTTGGACCTGGCTTTTAAGTCCACATACATATTGGCGGCGGTTTCATTTTTTTTCAAATCCGATTTCCTGACCAACTTGCCCCGGCCGGAATGTATAAGCACCATGCTGCCGGTTATAACTACGATAATCCCGGCAAGGGCCCAGCCGCCTACAAGCATTCCGTTGTTACCGGCAGGACAAAAACGCATCCGCGCCATCCTCCGCCGGTAAAGTAAAAATCTGTAGACCCCTGTTCCGTTGCGCAGTATACACATGCGACGCGGCCTTTAATTTGCATCCGTCCGGGGCGGACACCGCAAACTCAAGAGGCACATGCGCGTTGAAACCGATTTCCAGCCCGCCGGTTCCAGCGGTCCACCGGGAAAGAGGTGCGTTCGCGTAAACAAGCCTTATCCCGCTTTTGCCGCGCATGACATAAACCCGGCCGTCGGCAGGAGGGAATAGATTTGCATAAGTTCCGGCGTGAGTTACGGCGTAACCGGCCACGCCCTCGCCATGAACCACTTTTTGCGGCAGCCCCTCCGGGATGCGCAGCGTGCGCAGGAAAGGGCCGCCGCAAAAAACGAAATCTCCGCCAAGCGTCCGTCCCGCCGCCGCATCCGCAAAAGCTTCGACACGCGACGCATATTCGCTGAGCCACAGCGGCGTGACCGCCTGTTTGCGCGCCCAGCCAAGAACCTCTTTCACCGCCGACAGGGATTGTTTTTTTGAAGCGGAAAAGACATGGAAATACACGCCCAGTTCGCGCACGCGCCGGGGAGCTTCTGTGAATTTGAACGTTTCCATGGCGCGAGCATAGCCGTCATACGGTCCGGACCAGCGGTTTGTATATACGTTCTCGTTCTGAACCGGCGCGTAAACCTGAACCATGTCCCCGACCCTGCGATAAGCCGGAAATACGCGCGCATAGGATTCATTTTCCGTCACAAAAAAAGTATTGCCGCCGTTCACGTTCAAGAGTCCGGCTTTGCGGGTCATCGATAGCGCCGCTTTGTCCGGCAATGCGTTGCCGCTCCATAAAAAGACTTTTACTTTTTTCCCCGGAGGCAAAAGACGGGCATTGATGTAATCAACCGAGCCGTTTATATCTCGCTCCAGATTGAAAGAGTAGCCCGGGATATCCAGACGAGACGACGCATCTTCCACGGCATCATCCGACTCGACCTTGCTCCAGTAGAACGGATGGCTGTACGAATGGCTTGCGGCCTCGACAGAGCCCAGCGCAAAAATTTTCCGCGCGCCGTTTTCCGCATCCCCGGAAAGTTTTGGGTAAAGGCCCGTTGACCCTGTTTCTCCCTCGATAACCGAAAACGTCACCGGCAACTTCAGGGAAGACAACAAATTATCGTAAAGCGCCTCTATGGACAATTTGTGCGGAGGATATTCGGTGCGGCTTACGGCCCCGTCTCCGTCTATATGTACGGTCAGTATGCGCCGCGCATTTTCGGTCGACGGGTCCGGCACGGGAAAAGGCTCGAGCGCCAGCGCCCGGGATATGAAATCGAACGGATTGACGATGAATTTCGGAGAGCTTTCATAGCCGAGATCCAGGAAATACGGATATAACGCCGCTCCGCCCCATTTACCGATCATAACGGCGTCATAAGAATTGCCGGCAGCGTCCTTGAGGCGCAACTGGGGGCTTCCGGAAAACATGTAGGGCTGCAAGTCTCGGGACTGCGGACGGGGCTGCGCCTCAAATCCGATCAGGCCGGATTTGTAAGATATTTTTAGCGGAGGCTTCGCGTCAGGTATTTTTTTAATGCCAATCAGGGACAGGAACTGTGCGTCCGGGACAAAACCGAAATCACCTATGATTGCAACTTTCACCCCGTCATCCAGCTGCTTCAACATCCAACTGCGCAGTTTAAGAGGAACAGGCGCGGAATTATCAGTAAACCATGTCACCACCCCGGCATATTTCCCGTTCAGATTATCGGATGGCAGCCCCGCGTCCGCATCCAGATAGTCGAATGTGTAGCCCAGATAATTTACGGATGCTTCAAGATTTCGGTGCAGCGGCGTAAACTCCGGCCCCTGTGGAAATTCCGCGCCATCATAAACGGCAAGAATGCGGCGGGGTATTATCTCCACATTGCCGGTGCCATGCCAGTGCAAAAGTCTGTCCGATACCCACGGTATATATCCGCGCGCGGCGATTTTACGTGCGGCAGTACGGGCCTGTTCACGCGCGCCGGACGGGACATAATCTATCACCACCGGGGAAAGTCCGTAGTCCGACTTCGCCTGATCCAGTTTTGCTTCAAGCCATGCGCTGTCCTGCGGTGAAACGGGATGATACTGCCCCGACGAATCGAAAGTGTTATAGAGCGATTCCGCAACTATGAATTTAGCCAGCTTCCCGACCCTGGGAAGCAAATCGAAACCCCTGTTAAACATAAGCACCGACTGCGGCGCGGCTTGTTTGAGTCCGATTATGGTATCGGAAAGAGCCGCGTTCTGGAGGACTGCGCGTTCAGGTTTTTTTTTCGCGCCGGACGAACTGTCCAGCGTATCGAGAAAAAAGCAGTTGAAGCCGCGCGCGCGGAGCGCGGAAAATTCAGAAGACACATAATCGCGCCATGCGGGCGAAGTCTGGTCCGCAATCTTTGTTCCCCATGCCTCATTTTGTCCCAGAAATGCCGAGGGCACAAAAGAATATGTCGAGGACGACTGGTCGAATTCGCCAAGACTCAGGTAGGAGCAAACCGTCGCGGTGGATGCGGCGGGATCGCCTTTATAATCCTGCGCATGCACTACCGCATAATCGAAAAGTGAAAGCTCGTTAGCTGAGGGGATGTCGCCATAGAAAAAACCGACAGCGGTATCGTGCGCACGCGCCATTGAAAATATGAATAGACAAGCCGCAGCCAATATTGCGGCCTTTCGCGAAATTATACTCCCGAGCATAAATTAATTATATATATATGGGAGCACTGTGCATAAGCAATTTACGCTGTAATACTTTCCGACAAGCTCCGTCTGATTTGCACAAAAAAACCGCGCTCTTGATAAGAGCGCGGCCACTGTCAATATTCAACTATACGGCGGCTTTTTCAAGCTCCACTGCGACGCGCATTGCGGAATCGTCCGCCGCTTTGGAGAACTCTATGCCGGTCTTGACTACATTTCCCGCAGACACCAGATCTTCCAGCACGGTTTGCACTGACTTGGTATCGGCGTCGTTGCCTTCTATGCGCAACGCTGTGACCGGCCATTTGAGCGTCTTTTTGTGAGCCGCCTTTTCGGTCCTTATGGCGTCTATAACCTGACGAGCCAAATCGTAATGATGCACGTTTTCCGCCGGCACATCCGCCATTTCCGAGGAGGAGGGCCATTTGGCTTTATGCACGGATGCGCCGTCATGCGCATAGTACCAGGACCAGACTTCCTCGGTTATATAAGGCAGGAACGGCGCGAACAGGCGCAGGAAAACGCTGAGCGTCCATTCAAGCGTCGCCAGCGCGGAACGGCGCTGCTGCGGCGTCTGCGCATAGGCGCGGTTTTTTACCAGTTCCAGATAGTTGTCGCAGAAATCCCAGAACACGGATTCCGTGTTGAGCATAACCGCGGCATAATCGAAGTTATTGAAATCGGCAGTCGAGGTATCGATAAGCTCTTTCAGGCGCTGCACCCAGGCCTTGTCGAGCAGCATAGTGATATCGCTCTTATTCCATGTTTTCACGGTCTCGTCTTTTGCGGCCTGCTCCAGCTGGAGCATAGTGAACTTGGAGGCGTTGAAAAGCTTGGTGGTCAGGCGCATGCCGACCTTGAAAACATCCTCTTCATACATAGTGTCCTGACCAAGCTTTGCGCGTCCGGCCCAGTAACGCAGCGCGTCGGCGGAATAGGTTGAGAGCAACCCTTCCGGCGTCACGGCATTGCCTTTGGACTTGCTCATCTTCTTGCGTTCCGGGCTGACAACCCAGCCGCTTATAGCCATTTCTTTCCACGGAATGCTGTTTTCGTGCAGCATGGATTTGGTGATCGTGTAGAAAGCCCAGGTGCGGATGATTTCGTGAGCCTGAGGGCGCATGTCGGCGGGATAAAGTTTTGCGTGACGCGCGGGGTCAATTTTCCAGCAGCTGGATATCATCGGCGTAAGCGATGAGGTGGCCCATGTATCCATCACGTCCGGATCGCCGGCAAAACCGCCCGGCTGGCCGCGCTGCGCCTCGGTAAATCCGGAAGGGCAGTCGGCCTGCGGATCCACCGGCAGGCGCGCTTCCTCGGCGAGAATCGGATTGGCGTAATCCGGCTCGCCCTGCGCGTCCAGTTTATACCAGACAGGGAACGGCACGCCGAAATAGCGCTGGCGGCTTATGCACCAGTCCTGATTTAGGCCTTCCACCCACTGCTCGTAGCGCTTGTACATGTGTTCGGGATGCCATTTTACCTTGCGCCCCTGCTCGACAAGTTTTTCTTTTTTATCGAGTATGCGGATGAACCACTGGCGGGCGGAGACGAACTCAAGCGGCATCTCGCCCTTCTCGTAAAATTTGACGGACTGCGGTATCGGCCTTGGCGTACCGACGCCAGCGCCGCAGGCGGAAAGCAGCTCGTATATTTTGGTTCTGGCCTGCTTGGGATAGAGTCCCGCAAGCTGCGCGTACGCGGCGGTTGCGGCTTCGATATTGCAGCTCTGGAATTCTCCCTTGCCGAATTCCACTTTAAGAAGCCGACCATCTTTGCCGATAAGCTGGCGCAGTGGCATTTTATGTTTGCGCCAGAATTCCACATCGGCGATATCGCCGAAGGTGCAAATCATCATTATGCCGGTGCCCTTTTCCGGATCGGCTTCTTCAGACGGCATTATCGGCACGCGCACATTGAACAGCGGCGTTATGGCGTTCTTGCCGAAAAGAGCTTTGTAACGGGCATCTTCCGGATGCGCGACAACTGCTATGCACGCGCCCAGCAGTTCTGGACGGGTGGTGGAAATTATGAAATCGCCGCCGTCTTCGACGCGGAAACGTATGTCATGGAATAAACCGTTGACAGGCCTGTCTTCCACTTCCGCCTGCGCGACCGCGGTTTTAAATCCGGTATCCCAAAGCGTGGGAGACTGCGTGCTGTAGGCATGGCCTTTTTTGTACAAATCAATAAAAGAAAGCTGCGACAGCTTGCGGCAGTGTTCGCCGACGGTGGAATAATGCTGTTTCCAGTCGATGGACAATCCCAGCCTGCGCCAGAGCGCCTCGTATTTTTGCTCGTCCTCGCCGGTCTGTGCGGCGCAAAGTTCAAGAAAATTACGGCGGGAGATGCTTTCCATGTCCCGCTTTTCTTCTTCAACTTTGGAAGCTTTCCAGTCGGGATTGTAATGAATATGCGGCTCGCAGCGCACTCCGTAAAGATTCTGCACGCGGCGTTCGGTGGGCAGACCGTTGTCGTCCCAGCCCATCGGGTAAAAAATGTTCTTGCCGCTCATGCGCTGGTAGCGGACAATGATGTCCGTCTGCGTATAGCTGAAAACATGCCCTATGTGCAGCGAACCCGAAACCGTCGGAGGAGGAGTATCGACGACAAAGGTGTCCTCGCGCGGTACGCCGGAATTATAAGCGTAAACGTCGCTTTTCTTCCAAGCGTCCTCCCATTTGGGTTCGAACTCGGCAGGCTTGCAGTTCTTAGGCAGTTTTTCGGTATCCATTTTCAGTCCCGTGTAATACAAATTTGATATATGTTATTTTATTACTTACGCCTCCCCGCTGTCCATGACAAGGGTAAGGATTATCAGCCAGTTCAGCCAATTCGCGGGGAAACGCCGCCCGAAGCGGCATTACTGGAGATGCTATTTTAATATCTTTATGGTACGAGTACGGAAAATTATGGATTGGACAGATTGGCAATATAAGACAAAATTATCCGGCAAAATATTTTCAAAACCATGTCACCCATCTGCCGTCCATGTCCTCACGACAAAAAGCAGCAAATCCAGTTTGCGTTTTCAATCGCCTTCAATCGGACGGCATTCATCTGAGATATCGGTTTGCACCGTGGTTGATTCCAAGGAATTTACATTCGCCAAAAAAAATATATAAATTCCGATGATAAAATACCAATGCACCTGATCTATGACAAACCCCACAACTGGTAATGTACCGAAGACTGATATCACCGCCAATTTCAAAGGATTGCAATCATTTGTTTGGTCGTATATAAACAACCATAATTGCCAATACAAAAACCCCACCAACAGCAAGCCTATAATGCCTATTTGCAGGAAAAGGCTGCAATAGATATTGTCAAAGCAAAGATTTCTCAGCATATAAAAATCCTCACTGCAATACTCTGTACCAAATAGTATTGATTCCCAGTTTTTAAACCCCAACTTCGTAAAAACACGCCATTCAGAAAACCGCATAATAAAACTATCTGAACTTAAAATCGGAACTTGTATATTCGGCGCATTGCTCACAATCGTAGCTTTCGTAGCTGGTGCATTGCTCACAATCGTAGCTTTCGTAGCTGGTGCATTGCTCACAATCGTAGCTTTCGTAGCTGGTGCATTGCTCACAATCGTACCTTTTATATCCGCTGACTTTTCCAATCCGGACTGTTCTTGCCTGGCAATTTTTGGCGCTATATTTTTAAAATCGAAATACTTGAACATAGAATGCCATTCAGCCGGACCGGCAGAATGCTGTTCTGAACTAATTTCTTCGCCTGCTATTGTATCCGGTATGGCAACAACAATATGCTGGAATCGCTCCGAATCTGCCGCCAATGCTGCCTTGGCAGATGCCGAGCGCATTGTGATGGCTACAAGAGAAGATACCAGCGCCAGCCCGACGAACATATAGGCAATCGGAAGATAGCGTACTTTAGATGTTGTCTTTTTAAAATACAGAATCGTCAAAAGCGTCAGTACCCCGAAACCGGCAAGCAGATATATCGCCCGCACATAAGTCCAATATGTCAGGAGCATGGCAAAAGCGCATGCTGCGCCTGATAATGCGCGTCCCATACCCCTTTCACGCAGCATGGTGACGCCATAATATACCATCATAAACACCGTTACAAAACCAAAGGACAGCGCTTCGTTACAAAAAGAAAAGATGCGCATGATATCAAGCCAATTATATCTGGAGGGAATCGTAACTGTTAAATGAAGGCATGAGGCACGCCACGGCAGTCCGGGATTAAAAAGATGCCCCAAAAATGCCGTGCCGGAACACTGGTTAAAATCCACTGGCAAGATTGTGGCATTGAATATATGTTGCAGTAATCCGACCAGCGCTACAGGAACAAAAAGGATAGTCAGTATTTTGGCGATTTTATCAAACTCAATTAACCCGGATAGCGATGGAAGCAACGGCAGTATCAGCAAAAGAAAATATCTGTCGCTGTACACTCTAAACTCATAATTGAGTGCATAATGGCGCACAAACAAAAAATAGACTATATGTAAAAACAGGTACACTGCAAGATATGCCCAAGCTTTAAAAAGCGGACTGGAAAGTGTTTTCCTATGCAGTACAAAAAGCACAAGGAGAGAAACCATCAGGACCGGTCGGACAACCGGATGAAAGAACACAATACCCTGAAACAGAAATATCTGTAATTGCGTTTGCAATGCATTTACAAAAAGACAAATCCAAGCAGCCAAAGCAAAAAAAGCCGCACACATGGAAATTTTATGCAACAGCTTAGTATTGCTATCTAAAGCCATATAATTCACCCAACGCAAATTTTTTGCGTAACCATCGCGCAGCTAAAGCAATTTTTTTCAACGCGGCGAGTACAGATGAAGGGCACCATATTAATGGTTTAACAACAAACCAGAAAAACATATTGTTATTGTAACATTTATCCAACAAACTTGCATATTCTTGGGAGAATAGGCCCGCAATGCGCTCATTTACCACGCGATAAATCACATAATCGCGCAACACGAGAGTATCTGCCTTTTGTGCCGACGAAGAACTGTAACCGCGTTGCATCAGCAGCCCGAAAATCTTATGGCTGCCCTCAACAAAATACTTGTACCAGTCATAATCGCCGGAGTTGTCACCCATATTCAACAACAGTGCTTCGTTTACAAACAGGGCGTTACAACCGTCAGTTTTAAGTCCAGCATAAACGGCATAGGCGAACGGGAATCCGTATTGCGCGAGCTCCGTATACTCCGCAAATGGCAGCCGCAAAAACGTTTCGCGTTTTATCACCACCGAGGATATATAGCCCAAATGCAGTCCGAATTGCGCCAGCAGTTCGTCCGACGACCTGAACTGTAAATCCCGCTTATACCCGAATTTGCGGGCCATGCGCAGTTTGTCGAAACTGTCGTTATATACTGAATAGTTAAGCAACAACAAGTTATGTCCGCCTTCGAGATATTCCAAAATTTTTTTTATCCCGTCCGGACGAATTTTGTCGTCATCTCCAATCACCCACACATATTCGCCGGACGCGATCTCCACCGAACGGTAGAAATTATTTTCCCCACCGATATTTTCCGGACGGCGAATATATTGCAGCGCCAATCCTTTTGCGCCGAACTCGGCAACCGCCGCGCCAGTGTCATCCGGGCTGGCATTGTCGCAAACAAGTATCTCCGGCTGACGGGCAAGCCCAATGCAGGCAACGCGCAGGCTTTCCAGAAGCACACGCAGATGTTTTGCTCTCCTATAAGTCGGTATACAAATAGATAATCTCGGGATACTCATACTTATGTCTTTCCAGCAAGTTGACGCAGAGCCAGTTCCAGAACCAGTTCCGGCGGGATATCGCTTATGCAAGGTGGAACCGCTTTATTTATATCCACGCATTTACATTTCCAGTCGCAGTAATAGCAATCCTTGCGCACATAAGCACATGATACTATATCCTTGAATTCGTCCCATGGCAAGAAACGCCCAAAATGGCCGCCACCAAGAATGCATACTGTTTTTACGCCATTAAGATATGCCGCATGAGTTAAACCCGTCTCACAACCTATACACAGTACGGCATTAGCCGCCAATGTAAGAGCATCTAAAAGTTTTGTTTTGCCGGTTAGATTGATAAGTTTCGGATGATGCAATTGGATAGTGCAATCCAATCCTAATTGCACAATCGGGATATCGGTTGGCAAACCATTTAATACCTGTTGCCAACAGGTCTCAGAATAGCGTCTAAATTTGACAGCGGCATCGGTAATGATAATAATATAATCCTTTTCTTTAAGTTCATATCGTTTAAGAATGCTAACATCAGCAAAGATTCTCTCCGTTTCATTATATTCCATAGGGTTTATCTCATATGTCGCAGATACACCATAATGCAGTTTATGCATATTCTCAAAACACACTCTTATGTAATCTGACGCATGATTCCATGGCACATGCTTTACCGGGCATTCAAATATTATCTGTTTCTCACACAAATCACCCGACAGGGATTTTTCCACATAAGCCTTATACAATATGTACTTTTCCGCACGGATTTTGGGAACTACTGTAAAAAAATCTCCACCAAGTGTAGAATCTGCAGCAAATTTGAAAGGGACCAGATTCAAATTCCAGCGATAGAATGGATTATAAACCAACTCACTCCAAGAATATTTCACCATATGGGCATCAGGTAGTACGACATGAATTATTTCCAACGGTTTATTACCCAGAAAAAATAATTCCCGCTGTTCCATACCTGAACAAAACCGTCTGTAGTATGGAAGCATTATCAGCATGTCACCAATGCCGAAAGTATTTATGAATAAATACCTGTTTTTATTATTTGGTGAAACGCATAAATCCATAATAGGATAGGCAATCAAATCCAAAAAACCATTTATCTTTCGTGCGACTGATTTTAATGCTTTAAAAAACATAATATATACCCACATTTGTATTTCATACATCAGCCTGAACACCAGGACGCGCTTTCCATTCCTTCCTGAAGAAATAAATATAAGAACAGGACAAAGAAAGCTCGGTCAGCACAACAGATACCGCCACTCCGAGATAGGCGAATTTCAGCGAAAGCAGGGTGGCGAAAACCACGTTGCATACTCCACCGATAAAAGTAACATAAAAAAACTGCCTATTCATCCCGCGCACCAGAAAAAACATCGTGAAAAATATTGCGTTGATTACAAACAACGGATACATTACTGAAAATATCCGCAAAACATTTTGCACAGGCTGCATTGCGGGACCATAAAGTATTTTTACCGCCAATGGTGCGAATATATACGTGCCTGCGGTACCCATGAGCGCAACAATCATCAGCAGCTTTACATATTTACGCAATTCCGCATAAAACAGTTCTGGCGATTTCGAATTGGCTTTAGCCAGATAGGGATAAAGCGCGGTAGTACTGAAACCTATCATGTTTACCAAAGCTTTATAAATCTTTTCACCAGCGGCATACAGGGCAACGGCCTTATTACCCGCCAGAAGGCCCACTATGACGGTATTGAAATTATTGAACAACGAAACGGACACGTTGGACGCAAATAATATCCCCGCCTGTCTGGTATGCGACCAGCATTGAACAATATCTACTTTGCTCAATCGTATACCGAATTTATGCCATGCTATATGCAGTCCGGCGTATGCCGCCGCAAAACCGCCCAAAGCGGTAAGCCACGGAACCAGAAGATAATCCGCCTCCTTGTGTACAAACACAAAAATCGCAAGTGTGAATATAAGCCGCGCGGCCAGATTCAATATGGTTATATACCGCATTTCCTCAATACCCTGAAAAAACCATATTGGGGAAATAGCCTGGCTGACTATTATAGCGAAGCTCGCCAGATACAGCGGCCATTCGGGCCGGAATCTGGCGAATGAAAAAACTATACCCGCCATTATCACAAAAGAAACGCAAAGCAGAGCCAGTTTGGTGTAAATTACGGCATTAAAAATTTTCGATACTTCCTTCTTGTCCTCCTGCACTATGGAAATCGCCTTTGGCGCATGCGCGCCGAAGCCATAATCCACTATTATGCCGAAATACTGCACAAAAGCCTGAGCGAACACAACCAGTCCATACCGCTCCGCATGAAGCACACGCACCAGATAAGGTAGTGTCATCAACGGCAAAATATAGTTTGCCATTTGCAGCAAACCAAGCGAGAATAGATTGCGGTGCAGTCTCTTTTGCGCGTGTGCGCTATCGTGTGTGTTTTTCATTGTAGTCTAATCGCGCAACAGCATTATCGCGGCAGCCGTTATCTCATCCGGAGTTATAGCTTTAACGCATTCCATACTTTCGCAACCATT
>Ga0326728_10002201_pt1 | contig 65888 bp, 55 predicted proteins | sample MB3enrmetagenome_FD_207602 | JGI IMG/M metagenome (GOLD analysis project Ga0326728, IMG submission 207602) | Lab enriched peat soil microbial communities from McLean, Ithaca, NY, United States - MB31MN | ecosystem: Environmental > Terrestrial > Soil > Wetlands > Peat | place: USA: New York...
TGCGGTATTGGCCTGGCCGCCATTGTTTTGAATCTGCTGGTTGAGCGCGGCCAGCTGCGAAGTCAGGGTGTTGATGGCACCCGTGTCGTTTTCGAGAGCGCTGTTGACCGCCGTGGACGCGTTGGTCAGACCGGTAGCCATGCCGTTGAACTGCTGCGCCAACTGCTCGGCATAGTTGAGGACCGTGCTCCGCGCAACGGTGTCGTTCGGAGTAACACTCAAGGCGGAGAAACTCTGGAAGAACTGATTGAGGGCGTTGGGGAGACCGGAATCCCCGGTAACGTCGAACAAGGGCTGGATGCTCGAAAGTTGAGACGAGAGCTCGTTGGAATACCCCCAGGCGGAGTTGTCGCTCTCGACCGTGCTTTCCGCGTACTGGTTGCGGCTGCTTTCGAGCTGGCCGGGCGCGACGCCTCCGGAAAGTCCGGCCGCGGGGTCGAAGGGCATCGGAACGGGCGACAACTGCTGTTTGGCGTATCCGGGTGTGTTCGCGTTCTCGATGTTGTCGCTGATCGACTGGAACACTTGCTCGTAGACGTCCAGCGTGTTGGCCGAAGTGGTGAGCGCGGAGAAGAGACCTGGCATGGCACGATCACCCTTCGACGGAAAGCGTACCTCTCAAGCGCGGCGTCGCGGGCTCGCCGCTGTCGGTGTAGCCGCAAGCGGCCTCGGCCAGCCTGCGCGACCAGCCCATACGGAAGGCCGCGGCGTGATCCAGCAGCGCCCTAGCCCGGTGGAGCGAGTGCCGCAACACGAGCGTCGCTTCGAACAGCCTGCTTCGCTCGACGGGTTCCGAAGGCATTGCCGTCAGGGCGGCTTTGAGGCAGTCCGAGGCGTGCTCGAAATGCGGCATGCTGGAGTACAGCGCCGCTAAGGAAGGCGACAGCAGCAAACGCCGCGCTTCCTCGACGGCCGCGCGGGCCGTTCGGATGCAGTCTTCTTCAGGAGACATTCCCTGCCGCCTCAGCAACGATGCTGCGGCTGGTCTGAAGCGAGTCCGGGTTGTACTGCCCCGTGCGTACCGCCGCGGCGAGTTGATCCACGTACGCGGCGCGTCCGGGAGGATTGGCTCTCGCTATCGCGAGCAGTTGGCTGGAAAATTGAGATACCTGCACCTGATCGGCTTCCGCGCGCTGGCTGGCCCCGCTCCTTTCTCCGCCAGCAGTTGTCCCCGAGGTTCCCTGCGACCTGGCTAACTGAGACGCGCCGGTCTGATCGAGTGGCCGTTGATTGACCTTCATCACGCTAGCCTCCGCGTTCAGTTGTTTATCGGCAGGCGAGACAAGAAGGTTTAGGTGAAATCGGTTGCGTGCGGCGCCGGGAACGCCTAAGAAGTGGCTTCCGCGAAGGAACGGTAGTAGGCCAGGAGTTCCGTCTCCTCGTACCCGATCTCCCGCGCGTATTGGCGAATATAGCTGGTGTTGTAAATACCGCCCGGAAGCTGATCGAAGTCCCCTTGCTCGATCGCCAGAAGAAAACGCATGCTGATCTTCGTGCTGTCGGCGATCTCCCGGAGCGAAATTCCTTTGTGCTGCCGCAACGCGGGCAAATCCATCTGCCGCTCACTGCTCAACGTAGAGCCGTTCTTCCTCATGCTGGCTTCCTACCGTCCGTTCTCTGGAGTCTAGCAAGAAAAGCTCATAGTAGCACAGAGATGCGGTCTTTAAAGATGAAAAGCTCTTCAGGAAGGCTGGATTTTTCACGAGCCCGGTCAATGGACCGGCGGGCTGCCACGCTGGGTGGGCCGGCGCATCAGTAACAGCAGCGGAAGCATCGCGACGAAAATAATGGCCAACAAACGAAACGTGTCGAGGAACGAAAGCATGGCGGCCTGGCGCTGGACCATTCCGAACAGGGTCCCCTCGGTCTGTCTGGCAGCGGTTGCAGCGTCCGCACCCCGTCCCATGAGAGCACTCCGGATGCCACCCATGATCTGCTGCGCCTCGACACTGTACACGTTCACGTGCCGGCCCAGCACATTGATATGCTCCTCGGAACGGCGTTCCAGATACGTGGTAGCGAAGGCGATCCCGGTGCTGCCGCCTATGTTCCTCATCAGATTGAAAATACTGGTCGCGTTTCCCATCTGCTCTCGGGCGATCGGGTCCATGGTGACAGTGGTCAGCGGCACGAACAACAGGGACATGGCAATTCCCTGGAAAAACTGCGGCCAGAAAATGTCCCAGTATCCGGCGTTGAGGTTCAACCACGAAAGTTGAAGGAGCGTAAACGACGCGCCAAAGATGCCCAGGGCCAGCATCTTGCGCGCGTCGAACCGGCTGAGGATCGCCCCCACGATCGGCATGGCGATGAACGACCCAAGGCCGCGCGGCGCCATGGCGACGCCCGCCTCCAGGGCAGGATACCCGAGCAGAGTCTGCAGAAAGATCGGCAACAATACCAGACTGCCGTAGAGCACGAATCCGAGCACCGTCATGAGGAATACGCCCGTGGCGTAGGTGCGCGCCTTCAGCACGCGGAGGTTCACGATCGGATGCGACGTAGTGAGCTCCCATACGATCAGGGCCGCAAGGCCCACCACGCATACGGCCGTCAGGGTCCGGATCAAGCCGGAGCCGAACCAGTCGTCTTCCTGGCCCTTGTCGAGGACGATTTGCAGGGCCCCGATTCCCACGGCCAGCATGCCGATCCCCCAATAGTCAATGCGGGAAGAGCCACGACGGATGTACGGCGGGTCGAAGATGAACAGCTTCGTCATGATCACGCAAAGGATGCCGACCGGGATGTTGATATAGAAAACCCAGCGCCAGGAGTAATTGTCCGTGAGCCAGCCGCCGAGCACCGGTCCGAGCATGGGCGCGACCACGATGCCCAGACCCCAGAAGCCCATCGCCTTGCCCCGGTCCTGAGGGGGGAAGGCTTCGAGAAGCACCGCCTGGGAGAGCGGCTGCAAGACGCCGCCCGTGGCTCCCTGAATGATGCGGAAGAAGATCAACATCGGCAGGGAGGTTGAGAAGCCGCACATCGCCGAGGCCGCCGTGAAGCCCATCACCGCCGTGATGAGAAGGCGTTTGCGGCCGAAGTAGTTGGCCAGCCACCCGGTCATGGGCAGAACGATCGCGTTGGCTACCAGGTAGGATGTCAGCGCCCAGGTCGCCTCATCCACGCTCGCCGAGAGGCTGCCCGCGATGTGCGGAAGCGACACATTGACCACGGTCGTATCCAGCACCTCCATGAAGGTGCCGAACATGACCGAGAAGGCGATCAGCCACGGGTTGATTTGCGGCGGCGCGGGCGGAGCCGTGGCTACGGCGGCGGCCATCCCTCAACCCCGAAGGTGTTCGGTCGCCGCCAGAACGGCGGCCGCCGCCGCGGCTTCTCCCATGCTCGAACAGAGCATGAGATCGTAAAGGCGCCGGTTGGTCCAGTCTTGCCCGAACTGGCGGCGAATGTAGGCGGACCTGCGGCGGTCCCAGGCGTCGGTGATGTCCTCCGCGTCCGCCTGGGGCCCTTCCCGCTGCTGGACGCGGGCGATCCTCTCGTGCCGGGGCGCATACACGAACACGTGGAAGGCCTCTTTCTCTCCCTGAAGGACGCACTGGCTGCCACGGCCGATAATGACGCAGTGGCCCTGCCTGGCCGCCTCCCGGATGACGCGGTGCGCGATTCCCGCAATGCTGTCCGCGTCAGGCTCGGTTTCCGTGGTGGTCGCCACCCCTTCAAACCCGCCGTACCAGAGCGCCTTTCGCAGCCGGTGGAACCACGGGTCGGTGGACTCATCGAAGTGTTTGCACAAGGCGGGGTCGAGGTGGGCCGCGCGCGCGATGTCTTCGATGAGGCAGTTGTCGAGCAGCTTCCAGCCAAGCTGGCCGGCGACGGCCTGCCCGATTTCGGCTCGCCCGCTGCCATACTCGCCGCCGACGGTGATGACGCGGATCATCCGCTCCTCACTTCGTAATCACCGTCGGTTCGACCGACATGCCGGGCCGCAACAGGTGCTCGGGATCCTGGCCCTTCTCGAAAAGGATTTTCACGGGGATGCGCTGCACCACCTTGACATAGTTTCCCGTCGCGTTCTCGGGCGGCAGCAGACTGAACCGTTCGCCCGTCGCGGCCGCGAGGCTATCCACGTGGCCCCGGTATTCGCGCCCGCCGTAGGTATCCACCTGAATCAGGGCGGCTTGGCCCACGCGCATGTTCTTGAGCTGCGTCTCCTTAAAGTTGGCGGTCACCCAGATGTCTTCGATCGGGACGACCGCGAGCAAAGGCTGGCCGGGCTGAATCACCTGGCCCAACTCGACGGTCTTCTTGCTGACCACCCCGTTCACCGGAGCTCTTATCGTGGTGTATTGCAGGTTGAGCTCCGCCTGCTCGGCCGCGGCCCGGTTCTGCTCGACCTTCGCCGCGGCCGAGCCCGCCTGGGCGCGGCTGGAGGCCACTTCCTCGGGTGCGGTCCGGGCCGCCTCGACTGCCGCCTGCGCCTGCGCCAGAGCCGCCTGCGCTTGCGCGACGTGGCTCTCGGCGACCGGCACGGACTGGCGGGCCTGTGCCACGTCTGCCCGCGCCGAATCGGCGGCTGCGGCCTGCGCCTTGGAGTCGGAGACGGCCGCGTCGTACTGCTGCTTCGAGATCTCATCGCGCTCGACAAGCTGCTTCATCCGGGCCAGATTCTGCTGCGCGAGAATGTTGCGGGCCTCTCCTTCACGCAGGCGCGCTTCGGCAGCCTCGAGTTGCGCGCGCGCCGCGTCCACCTCTTTCTGTGCCGCGGAGATGCCCGCCAGGTCCGCGCGAACGCCCGCGTCCGCGGTGCTCACCCGGCTCGCCGTCGTGGTCGTGGTGATCGGGATATTGGTTCGCGCGGCGCGCGCGACGGCCTCCGACGACGACAGGTCGGCACGAGCGCGATCGAGGGCGACCTGATAGTCCCGCGGATCGATCCGGACCAGTACGCTTCCGGCTTCCACGTATTGGTTGTCATCGACGTTGATCGTGATCACCGTGCCGCCAACCCGCGCGCTGATGGGGTTGATATGGCCGTCGATCTGGGCGTCATCGGTCGATTCGCGTACCGAGTAGTAGCCCCATAACTCATACCCGGCTGCCGCCAGCATCAAAACCACCGCGAGCAGCGCCCATTTTGCGATCGGGTGCACGCGCAGATAGGATCGGCGAGCTTCGTCGCTCTCGGGCTGGGTCTCCGGGCCGGGTTGCCGCTCGAATCCGGCGACGCGCGTAGCCGACCTGTCGCTTTCAGCCATTAGTGCCCACCTCCCAGGAACTGCAAGTAGGTTTTCTCCGCGCCGCCCAGGGCCCGCGCCAGCGAAGCTTTGGCCAGATTGTAGGTGAATAGGGCGGAGATGTAATTGTCGTCAGCGGTGGCGACGGCCTCTTGCGACTGCACGACTTCGACATTGTTCGTGACGCCCGCGGCGAAGCGGTCTTCCGACTGTTTGAGCTGCTCGGCAGCCAGATCCACCGCGCTGCGGGCCACGTTGACCTCGTCGCCCGAAGCTTTCAGGTCCAGAAATGCCGTCCGGACGTCCTGCTCGACACCGCTGCGCAGATCTTCGAGCTGGGCCCGCCGCTGCTGGAGCAGGGAGTCGCTCTGGAGGATATCGGCACGCGTCCGGCCTGCCTGGAATATCGGAATGTTGAGGGTTACCGCCGCCAGGAACGTGCCGTGTGAATCTCCAGGCCCCTTGCCGATATCCCCGTAGTTCCCGTCGAACTGGAGGGCGGGCAGGCGTTCGGCTTCGGCGGCGCGCTTGCTGGATTCGGCCGCGCTCACCAGGGCGCTCGCACTGCGGTAGTCCGCCCGGTTCTGATAGGCCTGCTCGAGCGCGGCCTCCAGGGTCACCACCGGAGGCGGCGTGTAGCCAACCTGATCCGCCAGCGTGAACGGCTGTCCCAGAGGCAATCCGATGGCGCGAGCCAGGCTGAGCTTCTGCTTCTCGAACTGGTTCTTAAAGAAAATGAGTCTCTGCCGCTGCGCCTGCAATTCCACCTGGGAGCGCAGCACGTCGATTCCCGGTACGACGCCGGCGTTCTTCTGATCCACCGCGCGCTGGTACAGCGCCTGCGCGGTATTGACCTGCGCCTGGGCCGCCGCGATCTGCGCCTGCCCGGAAACCGCCTGCAAATACAGCCCGGCGACGCCGAGCACGACTACGTCGCGTGCGTCCTCGGCCGACAGCCGGGCGGCGCGCAGGTTCTCCGAGCCGGCGCGCGCGTTGCGCATGGCGGAGAGATTCAGCAGCGCCTGGCTGGCATAGAGGCGGGTATCGAATACGTTGAACGGGCCGAGGACATTCGGTATCCCCTTAATTCCGCCCGGGAAACCAAGCGACTGAAGATCGATCTGCTGGCCCGTGTCCGAAGTCTTGGTGGTTATATCCGGCAGCAAACCGCTCAACGCCAGCCACCGCGAGGCCTGGGCCGAACGCGTGCCCTGTTCGGTGAGGAACAGCCCGAGGTTCTGCTTGAGGCCGCGGCCGATGGCGTCCGAGAGCGTAAGCGCGAGCACGCCGGGAGTAACCTGGCCCGTTGGAACGCCTCCGGCAAAGGGGCCTTGCGCGCCTGAAAGGCCGGACGGCACAGGCACCGGCGCGCTGGCCTGCCGTGGCACCTCCGGCGCCCCGGTTTGAGAAAAGATGAGCGTGCATGGGTACAGAAACAAAACAGCGAGTGGAATCGAGCGATGAGTCATGAGTAGCGAGCCCGCCGGCCTGAATGGCCTGCCGTACTAACTGAGATTGGTTCCCGCGCGAATTGCAGCGGATCGGAGCTACGCCACTATTGTCGCACACACGGATGGCTGTGCCGGTGCTCCGGCGGCGCGTAAGCTGCGCTAAGATGAAGGGGCGCGACGAAGGAGGCCTATGAGATCGATTGGCTTCCCTGAGCTTGTCGTCATTTTGATCGTCTTCGTTCTCCTGTTCGGTGGAAAGAAGATCCCCGAGATGGCGAAAGGCTTAGGGGAAGGTATCCGCAACTTCAAGACCGCCCTCAAGGGCGACGACAAGCCCGAAGATAAGAAGCAGTCATAGCCGGCTTCCTGACGCCGCCCGCACGTTGGGCGTAACGGGTTCGGCATAAAATCAAAAACCCCGCGAGCGCGCTCGCGGGGTTTTTGATTTTATGCTCTAGCCTAAGCGCTACTTCGCTTTCTTTGGGGGAACGATCGCGTCCCGCACGGACTTCGCAACCCGGAACTTCACGACCTTCTTGGCGGGTATCTTGATCGCTTCGCCGGTGGCGGGATTCCGGCCCATGCGGGCTTTGCGGTCCACGCGCACGAGGCGCCCGATGCCGGGAACCACGAATACGCCGTTCTTCTTCGTCTCGCGCACGGCGATCGACGTGAAGGTATCCAGGAACAGGCGGGCTACCTTGTTGCTGACTTCCGTGGCGGCAGCCAGTTCCTTGATCAACTGCGATTGTGACATCTTTTTGACTTCAGCCATAGCGTCTTCTTCCAATCCTCCCGAATTGAACTGCACGCACCCTGGAACAGGGTCTTCGGCACCCGGATGCCGGCTCGCCGGCAAGCATGGAATCGTCCGAGCGCAATCAAATCACATCGATGATAAAGAATCGGGAACTCGATGTAAAGAGAAATATGCACAAAATGCCCATTTTCTGGGCATTTCGATGTGAGGATCCCTGCACGAAGCCCAAAACACGGGCTTTCCAGCCGTTTTGTGGTTAGCGTGCGGTGGTGGCCGTGGCTCTTTTCGGTTCCCCAGAGGCGGCCGGGCCATTGGCTGGCGCGAGTCCGAGCGCGGTGCGGAGCTCGGTTTCGAGCCTCACGCGCACGTCCACATGGTCCTTGAGATACTGTCGCGCGTTCTCGCGCCCCTGTCCGACGCGCTCACCGCGGTAGTTGAACCAGGAGCCGCTCTTCTCCACTAAGTTCCGGGCCACTCCGAGGTCGATCAGATCGCCTTCGCGCGAAATCCCCTCGCCGTAGACGACGTCGAATTCCGCCTCGCGGAAAGGCGCGGCTACCTTGTTCTTGACTACCTTGACCCGGGTACGGTTACCGGTCGCGGCGTCACCCTCCTTGATGGTTGCGGTGCGCCGCACATCGACCCGTACGGAGGCGTAGAACTTCAGAGCCCGGCCGCCGGTGGTGGTTTCCGGGCTGCCAAACATGACGCCGATCTTTTCGCGGATCTGGTTGATGAACACCAGGCAGGTATTGGTGCGGGACACCGTACCGGCCAGCTTCCGCAAGGCTTGCGACATCAGCCGGGCGTGCAGACCGACGTGACTGTCGCCCATCTCCCCTTCCAGCTCCGCCTTGGGAACCAGCGCGGCCACGGAGTCCACCACAATGATGTCGACGGCCCCCGAGTTAACCAGCGCATTGGCGATTTCGAGCGCCTGCTCGCCGTGATCGGGCTGCGAGACGAGCAGGTTATCCGTGTCCACGCCGAGTTTTTGCGCGTAGGCCGGATCGAGCGCGTGCTCGGCATCGATGAAGGCAGCCGTGCCGCCCGCCTTCTGCGCCTCCGCGATGACGTGCAGGGACAGGGTGGTCTTTCCCGAGGATTCCGGACCAAAGATCTCGATGATCCGGCCGCGGGGAAAGCCGCCGACGCCGAGCGCCGCATCGAGAGAGATGGAGCCGCTCGGGATCACGGTCACCGGAACCACGCTGTGGGACCCGAGCCGCAGGATCGAGCCGCGCCCGAACTGCTTCTCGAGCTGGCTGAGGGTGGCGTCAATGGCGTGCTGGCGGTCCTGTTCGTCCAAGGTAGAACTCCCTTCGGGAATGTGGTGCCCTGGAGCGCGGCGGAATCTCAGAGAAAGATGAGGGCAGCGCTCGCCGGGAGCGCGCCGCCACACAACGGCGACGCGAAGAATCGCGATAGGGGCAAACCTCCGGGGCCTTACTGAGGCGCGCCGGCGCCGGGGCCGCGCCCGACGCTGTCGGCCAGCAGGATCGCCTGCGCCAGCTCGGCCATCGGTTTCCGCAGACGGCGGCTCTCGTTCCGCAGCCGCAGGTAGGCCTGCTCTTCGGTGAGATTGAACTTGTTCTGCAGAATGCCCTTGGCCCGTTCGACCAGCTTCCGCAGTTCGAGCTGGCGCCTCATCTCCAGGGTCTCCTCCTGGAGGCGCGCGTTCTCTTCCGTGAGCCGGGCCTTCACCATCGCGCCCCCCAACTGCTCGCCCATGAACGTTACGAGGGCGATCTCCTCGGGCGAGTGCGCGTGCGGCGCCTTGTGGTGAACATTGATGACGCCGATCACTTCGCCGTCGCTGACCAGCGGCGCCGAAAGCATGGCTTCAAAGGTATCTTCGACCAGAGAAGTGAAGCGTTTGAAGCGCGGGTCGTCGAAGGCGCCTCGCGCCAGCGCCACCGGCGCCCTGTGCTCGGCTACCCACCCTGCCACGCCCTCTCCCGCTTTCATCCGGATGTTCCCGATCTCGGCCTGGTGCGGGAGCTGAGAGCCGCGCAGGACTACGTCGCCGCTTTCCGGCTCCGCGAGATAGACCAGACACGCGTCGCACCGGGTCACCTCGGCTACCAGTCCGATCAGCTCCTCGAGAATGTCATGCAGCGCCGGACTGGAACTCACCTTGTTGCTGATCCGATGCAACAGCGTGAGATGCGCCAGTTCGCTTCCGGCTGCACGCTCGTCACCCATGCTCAAGCGTAAACGGAAACGCCGCGCCCCGTCCAATTGAAACTTTCTATCGGCCGGATAGCGGGCCGGACGGCCTCAGGCGTGCGCCTGGCGGGCCTGCTTGTAGGCTTCCCGCACCCGCTGTACTTGGCGCCCGTGCGATTCGGCATGCTCGGCCATCGTTTCGAGGAGATCGCGCAACGTCACGCTGCCGCGCTCGCTGTGGCTGCCCCGGCGCGCGAAGGTTTCCGGCGCAAGGTCCTTGAGCAGTTCGTAACCATCCGCACGAAGTCGGCGGAACAACTCCACGGACTCCGACGTTTTCCGCTTGCCGTAGTTGAGGTTGGCGGCCCAGGCGTTCTGATCGTAGCCGGTCAGCGTCGGGTTGTCCTCCGCGATGACGCGGCGGAACCGGTCCGCGGCGACGATCTCGGCATCCGCGAGGTGCGCGACAATCTGGCGCAGACTCCATTTCTCCGGCGCGGGCTTGAAATCCAACTCGGCGCCGGCGGCGCCGGTCAGTAACGTTGCAATCACTTCCGGGCCCCTCCGGTAGCGCTCCAGTAACTCGGGTACTTCGTTCACGGCCACCTCCCTGATGCCAGGGTAGCGCCGGCCGGGCCTGGGCGCCACGGTACAATGAGAACTACCCCGTGATGCATCTTCTCGGCCGCCTCTGGCGGCATCTTCCGGAATCGCTGGGGCTGGCCGCTCTGATCTGGGCTCAGTTCCAATTCAGCCGCTGGTTATTGGAGCATGGCCAAGCGCGGCGCTCTCCCGCCGCGCGGCGTCTGCTCCGTGCGCTTACCCTGCTGCTTGCAGCCTGGGTGGTGTTCGGCGCCGCCGGCAGTTTGCCCAGGTTCTACCGGGTGCTGCCGTGGTCGCCGCTGCTCTATTGGACTCGGGGCGCTGCGCTGGCCTGGGGTGTCGCCTCGCTCGGCGCGTTCGTGATCCTGGCTTTGTGGCGCAGGGTTCCGCGGTTCAACACCGGGCGGCGGGGATTCATCCGGGCGGCCGGCGCGGCGGCCGTCGCCGCGCCCTTCGCCGTCATGGGCTTCGGCATCCTGATCCAGCGAAAGGATTTTCGCCTGCGCGAGGTCCGGGTGCTCATCGCAAACCTGCCGAAGGATCTGGACGGCCTCCGCATCGCGCATCTCAGCGACGTTCACCTCAGCCCGTTCCTGAGCGAGCCGGAACTCGCGCGCGCCATCGCCCTGGCCAACGAACGGCAACCCCACCTGGCCGTGGTGACCGGCGACCTGATCACGTCCCCGGGCGACCCGCTGGATGCCTGCCTGCGGCAGCTCTCCAGGCTCCGTGCCGAAGCAGGCACGGTGGGCTGTCTCGGCAACCACGAAATCTACGCACGCGTGGAGAATGAGGCCGCCCGGAAGGGAGCCCGCGCCGGCATCCGGTTTCTGAGGCAGGAGGCTCGCCGGTTCCGTTTCGGAAATGCAACTTTGAACGCGGCCGGCGTGGATTACCAAAGGATGGGCGGCCCCTACCTGGGGGGCGCGGAGCAGTGGATCGCCTCCGGCGCGGTGAACATTCTGTTGTCCCACAATCCCGACGTGTTCGATGTCGCCGCACGGCAAGGCTGGGACCTGACGCTGGCGGGACACACTCACGGCGGACAGGTCAACGTCGAGATTCTCCACCAGTCGCTGAACGCTGCGCGCTTCTTCACGCCGTATATTTATGGTCTGTACCGGCAGGGCCCATCTTCGATCTGGGTGACGCGAGGGATCGGAACCGTGGGCGTGCCCGCGCGGCTCGGCGCGCCTCCGGAAGTCGCCCTCATACGCCTGTGCGCTATCTAGTCCTGAGCGACATCCACGGAAATTGGGAAGCCCTCGAGGCGGTGCTCCGCCACTGCCAGGGAGAGTACGGCGAGGTGCTGTGTTGCGGCGACCTGGTTGGCTATGGCGCCGACCCGAACCGGGTGGTGGACTGGATGCGCGCTAACGCGCGTGCGCTAGTTCGCGGCAATCATGACAAGGCTTGCGCGGGGCTGGACGATCTGGAATGGTTCAATCCCATCGCTCGCGCCGCCGCGGAGTGGACCGGCCGTTCGCTGACTCCCGAGAACCTGGCATACCTGCGCAACCTTCCGAAAGGGCCGGTCGCGGTGGACTCCTTTCAGATCCTGCACGGCTCGCCGCTCGATGAAGACGACTACCTCGTCTCCGCGCTGGCGGTGGCGCAGATCCGGGACTACCTCGAGACGCAGGTTTCGATCTTCGGGCACACGCACCTGCAGGGCGGGTTCCTGTGTCATCGCAACGGCGTGAAGCGCATCGGCAAGCCGCGTCCCGGCGAGGATCGCCAGGTATTGGAGCTCGAGCCGGACGTGCGCTACCTGATCAACCCCGGCTCGGTTGGCCAGCCCAGGGACGGCGATGCGCGGGCCGCGTACCTTTTGTACGATCCCGGCGACCGTTTCCTCGAGTACCGGCGCGCCGCGTACGACGTGGGCAAGGCGCAGGAAAAGATCCTGGCGGCCGGCCTGCCCGACATTCTGGCGGGGCGGCTGGAGACCGGGTACTAAGCACCTGTTGGCGCCCACCGCCCGGAGCCCCGCGCGCCGGCAAGCGGCCCTAGGTCCTCGACCGTGAAGTCCGTTTCTTTACGGTAGCGGAATCTACCTGTAACTGAGCCGCGACCGTAAGGGAGCGGTAGCAACGCATCACGCGGTCGAGGTACTAGGCTAGCGCCTGAAGCTCTCCCCAACCCGGCGCACGGATTTGTCTGCCAAGAAGGCAAAGCTGCTTTTTTTTCTTTACTCAGGATGTTGTTACCGATAAGATGATTGGTTATCCACAGGCCGCCCAACCCGGCTTGTGGCTCTGTAAAGTTCTTATGCTTCAGGTGCAAGGGGCACGACAATGAGGAAGGTTTTCAGCGCATTGGCGGTGGCCGCCCTGACTGCAACCGTTCTGTACGGCCAGGCTCTGACGTCGCTCACCGGCATCGTATCCGACCCTACGGGCGGAGTGGTGCCCCGGGCGTCGATCACGATTGCCAACGGCGCCACACACGCCCGGCGCAGCACGGTGTCGGACTCCTTGGGACGCTACTCCCTGCTGCAGGTAGCGCCGGGAACGTACACCCTGACCGCCCAGGCGGCGGGCTTCGCCGATGCGGCCGTATCCAATGTGCAGTTGTTGGTCAACAGTCCCGCGACGCTTCCGATCGTCTTCGAGAAAGTCGGAGCGATTGCCCAGAAGGTGTCGGTCGTGGACGAGACGGCGCAGGTCAACACAACCGACGCATCGATCGGGAACGCCATCGGTGGCGAAGTGATCACGCAGTTGCCTTTCGAAGCGCGCAACGTGGTCGGTCTCCTGGCGCTGCAGCCTGGAGTTGTCTACCTGGGAGAGCCGGCTCCTGGAACGCAGGGAGATTACCGCAGCGGAGCGGTCAATGGCGGAAAGTCGGACCAGTCCGATGTGACCCTGGACGGCGTGGACGTGAACGACCAGCAGAATCACACGGCTTTCAGCAGCGTGTTGCGAGTCACGCTCGATTCCGTGGAGGAGTTCCGCACGGTTACCGCCAACAGCGGGGCCGACATGGGCCGCACCTCCGGGGCGCAGATCGCCCTGGTTACCAAGAGCGGCACCAACGCGCTGCACGGCTCGCTCTATGAGTTTAATCGCAACACCGACACCGAAGCCAACGACTTCTTCAGCAATGCCGCGGGTATCCCGCGCACGCAGTTGATCCGCAACGTCTTCGGCGCATCGGCGGGCGGCCCTATCAAGAAGGACCGGCTGTTCTTCTTTGTGAACTATGAAGGCCGCCGCGATCGCAGCCAGGCGACCGCTCTCAGAGTCGTACCCACGGCGGACTTCCGCAACGGCATCTTCACGTACCTTCGGAACGATGGCAGCGTCGGCGAACTTACCCCGGACCAGGTGAAGGCGATCGATCCGGCGCACATCGGAGCCGATCCGGCGGTCCTCAAGCTTCTCCAGAGTTATCCGCTGCCCAACGACAACACCCAGGGCGACGGGCTGAACACCTCGGGCTATCGTTTCAATGCTCCTGTCCCGCTCAAGTGGGACACCTATACCGCCAGGATCGACTATCACCTGGACGAAGCCGGCAAACATGAGTTCTTCTGGCGGGGCAACCTGGAAAACGACAATTTCGTGCCGGCCAACGAGGGCGAGACCAACGTATCGGGGAGCCTCCCGCAGTTCCCGGGAGATCCCCCGTCCAGCGTGTTCCTGGAGAACAGCAAGGGCTTTGCAGCCGGGTACACGGCCGTGCTCTCCTCGGCGCTCATCAGCAATTTGCATTACGGGTATACGCGCCAGGGCGAGCAGACCACGGGCCTGCTGAACTCGGCTTACACGGAACTCCGTGGTATCGACGACCTCTACTCGACCTCAACCGGCTTGACCCGGATCGTTCCCGTCCACGACATCGGGGAAGACCTGGCGTGGGCCAAGGGCGCCCACAATGTGGCGTTCGGAGCGAAGGTGCTGCTGGTCAACAATAACAGCCTCTCCTTCGGTCACTCGTTCAGCAGCGCGTTGGTCAACTCGGCCTTCTTGCTCGACAACGGCGCGAGTTTCGTGGTGCCGGATGCTCAGGGCGGCGATGCTTACACGAGCCAGTTTGCGAATCTGCTGGGGCTGGTCACGCAGATCAACGCCCAGTACAATTACGACACCCAGGGCAACGTGCTGCCGCAAGGAGCCGGCATCGGCCGTGATTTCGTCCAGCACGATTTCGCGTTCTACGGGCAGGATAGCTGGAAGCTGACGCGTGGACTGACGGTGACCGCCGGCCTCCGGTTTGAGTATTCGCCGCCCGTGTACGAAGCCGACGGGCTGCAGGCCAGTCCGAACATCCCGCTGGGAACCTGGTTCAACGAACGCGGCGCGCTGGCTGCCCAGGGCGAGTCGCAGGCCCTGGCCGGGCCGATTAGTTTGCAGTCGCTGAACGCCCCTGGGAGTCACGGGCTTTATAACGATCAGAAGGACTGGTCGCCCCGTCTGGCGATCGCTTATTCCCCGCGCGGAAGCTCCGGACTCTCCCAGCTCCTTTTCGGAGGCGAGGGCAAGACATCAGTCCGCGCCGGTTTCGGCATGTTCTACGATCTGTTTGGCCAGGGAGTGGCTCGCGAGTACGACGCCAGCGAGTTGGGCTTCTCCACCACCCTTACCCCGCCCGATTCGCCAACCAACCCCGCGTCCAACGCATTGACCGCCCCCCGATTCACGAGCTTTTTCGCTGTTCCCACAGCTCTCCTGCCCCCTGCGCCGCCAGGCGGATTCCCGCAGACGTACCCGGATGATTTCGCGGTCACCAATGCCATCGATCAGGCGCTCAAGTCTCCGTACTCGATGAGCCTGAATTTCAGTATCGGCCGGGAGTTCAGCCACGGCCTGTTCGTGCAGGGCGCCTACATAGGACGCCTTTCCCGCCACTCGCTGGTTCACGAAGACCTCGCCCAGCCCACGAATCTCGTGGACCCGAAGAGCGGGCAGACGTATTTTCAAGCCGCCCAGGCAATGTCCTTGCTCGCGCGCGCGAATACGCCCGTATCCCAGGTGCAGCCGATTCCGTTCTTCCAGGACCTGTTCCCCGGATATGCCGGCGGCGGGCAGACCGCCACCCAGGTGCTCTATGAGAACTACTTCCAGCCGTTCGTCTATAACGAAACCACTGCGTTGCAGTTGATCGACGACAGACCGTCCAACGCTTGCAGTCCGTGCAGCATTCTCGGACCGAATGCAATGTACAGTCCACAGTTTGCCGCGCTGTCCTCGTTGACCTCGGCCGGAAACGGCAGCTATCACGCGCTGCAGTGGACCCTCCGCAAGCGCTTCGGCAGCGGCCTGCAATTCGACTTCAATTACACCTGGTCGAAATCCATCGACCTCGGCTCCTACGGCGAGGCGTACCAGGATCCGAACCTCCAGGCGTTCACGGGCCTCGTTCAGAACGCCTGGTTCCCGGCGCAGATGAAGGGCGTTTCCGATTACGACGCCACGCACCTGTTCAGCGCCTTCATGGTGCTGGAGTTGCCCTTCGGAAAGGATAGGACGTTTTTCCGAAATGCGAACCGCGTCCTGAATGGGATGATCAGCGGCTGGCAGTTGAGCGCGATCTGGCGCCAGTCTTCGGGGCTCCCCACCAGCATCGGGGATGGCTTCAACTGGCCGACGGACTGGCAGATCACGCCGTATGCCACCCAGGTGGGTCCGTCACCGGTGCAACAGACCACCAAGAACGCCGCGCCGACGGTTCCGGGAGGCGCCTCCGGACCCAATATTTTCGCGAATCCCACCGCGGCATATGCCGCATACGACTACACCCTGCCCGGGGAAAGCGGCCAGCGCAACGGCATTCGCGGCGACGGCTTCTTCACCATCGATGCGGGCCTCGCCAAGCGGTTCACTCTTTTCAGCGTGAGGGACCATCCGCACACCCTCCAGTTCCGGGCCGAAGCCTTCAACGTCACCAACACGGTGCGGTTCGACCCGCAGAGCGTTGATGCCGAAATGGGTGATTTGGCGACCTTTGGCAAGTACACCAGCACACTCGGGAACCCGAGGGTGCTGCAGTTCGGCGCCCGGTACGAGTTCTAGCTTGGCGCGGCGCCGCGCTGGATCCCCGCATCCCGTCCGCTCCACCGTTTTTGCGGTACTGTGAGGGTATGCGCAGTCTTCGAGTTTTCGCGGCTTGCGCGCTGGCTGCCGCTCTGGCCGCCGCCGCGCCGATGACCAGGCTCCGAATCGAGGTCAAGGACCTCAACGGCAAACCGGTGGACCGCGCCAGCGTGCGGGTGCACTTTGTCGAGGGCCGCTCGGCCGTGAAGCTCGGCAAGAAGACCTCCAGGAACTGGGAGATGCGAACGAACCAGGAAGGCGTCGCCAATATTCCCTCCCTTCCGCAGGGCAAGATCCTCATTCAGGTGATGGCCAAGGGCTACCAGACCTTCGGCAACACCTTCGATGTGGCCGAGGAAGAGCACACCATCGAAGTGAAGCTGAACCCGCCCCAAGCGCAATACTCGGCCCACGAGTAGTCGCGGGTTTTACACGCTACGCCGTCCAGCTTCGCCCCGCGTACTCGGCTTCCTCTCCCGGGGCCGCGGCGGGCGGGGGGCTGGCGAGCGCCGTCCGGCAGCTCACCCAGCCTTCGAGCAGCGTGCGGAGAAGCCGGGCCACTTCGGCCAGCGGCGCCTCGGTCTGCTGGAAGTTCGCCTCGTTGAGGCGCCGCTCCATATAGTCGTATAGCTCGATCAGGTTCGCGGCCAGTTTCGGGTCCGCCTCGCGGTTCACCGAGAACCCCAGTTCCACCAGGATCGCGTGGGCGCGCGAAATTGCCTTCGAGCGCGCGGCAATATTGCCCTCGCGCAAGTGCCCGGCCGCTTTGCCGACCGAGTCGATCGCCGCTTCATAAAGGATCTCGATCAGCTCCACGGGGTCCGCCGAAAGGATTCGGCTTTCAAAGTACTGGTACGGTGCGTTGGTTGGCATTGGCGTTTCAACTCCGGCCGGCACGGCGGAGCCCGGTTCAAACTGCTCGACCCGGCGCCGTGCGTCTGCGCCCAAAGTGCTTATCGGCTCCGCTCCAGTGTTTTGAGTGCTTTTTCCGGCCATAAAGATCCGGCACGGTTCCGACGATGGGTAGGCGAGACCGAGACAACCATGTCGCAATGCAAAACCAAGTACTTTGGGGAACTCGAATACGACGGCCCGGCGGCCGTGGAGTTTCGCGAGGGCCTCCCCGGCTTCGAGAAGGAAACGCAGTTCCTCCTGATCGAGCGCCCGGATCTGAGGCCGCTCGTCTTCATGCAGAGCCTGGCTACGCCCGGGCTGTGCTTTATGACACTGCCGGTCTTCACGGTAGCCACGGATTACCGGCTCGAAATTGCGGAGCCGGACCGTTCCGCATTGGATCTGCCTGCGAAACCCGTGATCGGCCGGGACGTGGCCTGCCTGGTGATCGCCAACCTGCGGGAGGACGGAACCGTCACGGTGAATCTGCTGGCGCCGCTGGTGGTCGATCTGAAGACCCGGCGCGCCGTGCAGTCGATTCTTTCCGGGTCCGGTTACTCGCACGAGTACGAAGTTCCCGCCGGGCCGGTCGAAGCGGCGGAGCTGCCGGTCGGGGCCTAGTACGATGCGAAAGAGGCCCGATAACCGCTTGCCGGCGCGCGCGGCATCGAAGCGCCATCACCGCGGGGCGGGCTTGAGCCCGCGCGGGGCTTCGGCCCCGCTGGTGCCGCCATGCTCATAATCCGGCGCCGGCCCGGCGAGTCGATCATGATCGGCGACGACATCGAAATCCAGGTCGCCGAGGTCGCTCCCACCCGCGTGAAGCTCTGCATTACGGCGCCTCAAGAGGTTGCGGTGATGCGGAAGGAAGTGCGCCTCACGCGGGATGCGAATCTGGCGGCGGCGGCCGGCCTCGAGAGGTTCGTGGAGCTGAGGGGCCGGCTCCGAAAAAAAAGTTCTCCAGGCCGCGGAGAGGGCGCCCATCCGGAGAAGCACCAGGACCCCCCAGGCCGGCGGGAAGTGCCTTACAGAATGTGAGCCATGTCTGTTTCGATTCAAACCAACGTCGATTCCCTCATTGCGCAGCAGAACATGCGCATCAACGATAACTTCGAGACTCAGACCATCGAGCAACTGACTTCCGGCTACCGCATCAACAATTCGGGCGACGACGCGGCGGGGCTGGCGGTGGCCAACAAGTACCGCGACGACATCGCCGAGCTGACCCAGGGAGTCTTGAACGCCAACGACGGGATCAGCCAACTGCAGATCATCGACGGCGGGATGAACAACATCTCCGAGATGCTGGACCGCCTGAAAACCCTGGCCACGCAATCGGCTTCCGACACCTTCAGCGGCGACCGGAGCGTCCCCAACGCCGAGTTCCAGGGGCTATTGGGAGAAATCGACCGCCAGGCGCAGACCATCGGCATGAACACGGGCGGCGAGTTCAACACCAACCTGGGCGTGTACATCGGCGGCGGCCGGACCGACTCGGGTGGGGTGAATACCACCAACGGGACGGTGAACATCGACCTGTCGGATGCGCAGGTGGACTCGCGGGCGCTGGGCCTGACGGGCATGCAGACGGCGCCCGGCGCCCAGGATATCGGCGACGGCTCGGCAACCCACACCGTCGCCGAGATCATGGCGAACGCCAGTAACCAGGCCGGGCTGACCGGCGGGAACACGACCTTCTATTTCTCCGGGCCGGGCTTCTCGGACGGCGGCAAGGTGGCGGTCTCGGTGAACCTCCAGGGCGTGACCGATATAAACACCCTGGTCACGGCCATCAACGATGCGATCCAGAACGCGGGCAACGGCGCCTCGCAGGCCGCCACGGCCTTCAAGAACGCCGGCATCGTGGCTTCGGTGAACACCGATGCCAACGGCGGCCAGGAGCTCGTCTTCGCCTCCAGCACCACGGCCTTCCAGGTATCGGCGGGCGACCAGATGGCGAACGCGTTCCTGGGCCAGTTCGCCGCGGGCGCGCAGGGCGCCACGCTGGCCTCGACGGTGACCGGCGCCGCCACGGCTGCCGGGGCGATGGCGGCCGAAAATATCGCGGTGAAAATCACCGGCGGTGGCATGACCAGTCCGGTCACCCTCAACCTTCCCGCCAACGAGGTAACCGGGGCCCAGGCCATCGCCGACCTGACCAGCGCCGTAAACGGCAACGCCGCTCTGAAGGCCGCCGGTATTACGGTGAGCGGCGGCGCGGGCGGGAATCCTTTGGTATTCTCGAGCGCCACCGGACAGCAAATGGGCGTCGAGGTCAGCGGCGACACCGCGGGCGCGCTCGGGTTTGGCACGTTTCTGGCTTCCGGCGCCAACGCGGACTACACGACTCTCACGGGAGCCGTCGCCCCGACCAGCGCCTTGGGGACGGCCGATCTGGAGTTCTCGATCAACGGCGGAGCCTCGGCCGGGAACAACGTGAGCGTGAATCTGGCGGGAGGCGACGCCACGGCGGCCGTAGCGACGGGCAATGCGCCGACCTCGACTCCCGCCGGAAACGAAAACCTGACCATCAGTATCGATGGCCTGGCGGTTGGAACCGCAATCTTGGGGGCCGGCGACACTTCGGCGGCTCTCATGGCGGGAACCATCAACGCCAGCGCAGCCGGAACGGCCGCCAATGGCGTTGTGGCGTCGGTAAACGGCGCGGGTGAACTCGTGATTACGGCCAAACAGAAGGGCGCGAACTGGATCACTTTCACGGGAACGGGCAATGCGCTCGCGGATTCGGGATTGTCGGGGGTCGTCGGGTTCGGCACGTCCGAAAGCGCGCAAAGCATAGCCAATTCCCTGAATAGTCAATTTGCGGCCAACCCCACGCTTGAAAACGCCGGTCTTGACGCGACGGTCGCCGCGGGCGCGATCACGATCGCCTCGACGAACGGCACCTACTTCCGCATGAACACCGGCGGGAGCTTTACCGCGAATATCGGGTTCGGCGTTGCGGGCACGGCCGGATACACCGGCCCGACGGTTGGCAGCCCGGAGTTCACCGCCTGCGATGCCAACGGCGCGTCCAACATCGGCACGGGCGCGAGTGCGATCTCGTTCAGCCCGATCGTTTACGGAAACGACAACCAGGCCGTTACGATTTCGGCGAACAGCGTCACCGGCGGTACCCAGGCGAAGACCATCACGCTGACCTCCGGCAACGCGCAAAACATCGACCAGGCGATCAGCTATATCAATACACAACTTCAGGAGTCCGACAACCCGACGCTCGAGAGCATCGTGGCGGTGAAGGAAAACAGCGGCGCCGGCCAGCAGAAGATTAACTTCATCAGCTCGTTGAGCTCGTTCAGCGTGAGCCTGGGCACCGCTGAGGGCGAAGGTCTGAACGGTGGAATGGCGGAGACAGCCGCATCCTCGATCCTCGGCACGGGCAGCACGATTTCCATAGACACCGAGCAAGGCGCGCTGGCGGCGGTGACGGCGATCGAAAACGCGGTCAACCAACTGGGCAGCGCGCAATCCGCGGTCGGCCGCGGGGAGAACCTTTTGAACTATGCGCAGAACCTGGCGCAGTCCCAGATCACCAACTTCTCGGCTGCCGAGTCGCGCATCCGGGACGCCGACATCGCGGCCGAAGCGGCCAACCTGACCAAGGCGCAGGTGTTGCAACAGGCGTCGATTGCGGCCATGGCGCAGGCCAACTCCGCGCCGCAGGCTATTTTGAAGCTCCTGCAGCAGTAGCTGGGTGATGCAGTAGAGGGTCCGGCGGCCGGTTCCATTACGCCGATGGAGCTGGCGGACCGGTTGCGGGAAAAAAGTTCTCAAGGTCCTGAAGGGGGAGTCGATATGCGGAATCAGACGCTGATACATCGGGCATCCGATCCAAAGGAGAACCCGGACCCGGCAGGATACCGGGAAGTATCGCACAGGATGTGAGCAATGTCCGTTTCGATTCAAACCAATATCAATTCCCTCATCGCGCAGCAGAACATGCGCGTAAACGACAACTTCCAGACTCAGACCATCGAGCAACTGACTTCCGGCTACCGCATCAACAATTCCGGCGACGACCCGGCGGGCTTGGCGGTGGCGAACAAATACCGCGACGACATCGCCGAGCTGAACCAGGGCGTGCTGAACGCCAACGACGGGATCAGCCAACTGCAAATCATCGACGGCGGCATGGACAACATCTCCGAGATGCTGGACCGGCTCAAGACCCTGGCCACGCAATCGGCTTCCGACACCTTCAGCGGCGACCGGAGCGTTCCCAACGCCGAGTTCCAGGGGCTGCTGTCGGAAATCGACCGCCAGGCGCAGACCATCGGCATGAACACGGGCGGCCAGTTCAACACGAACCTGGGCGTGTACATCGGAGGCGGCCGGACCGATTCGGGCGCGACCAGCACCGCCAACGGCACGGTGAGCATCAACCTGAGCGCTTCGCAGGTGGACACGCAGGCTCTGGGGTTGGAGGGCATGCAGGTGGTGGCCGGCACGCAGGATATCAGCGCCGGCTCGCCGATCACCTCGGTCCAGGCGATTCTGGCCGACACCAACAACACCACCACGGCTCCGAACCAGACGGATTTCGTCTTCTCGGGGGCGGGATTTTCCGACGGCAACGCCGTGAACGTGGCGGTGAACACGCAGGGGGTGACCGACATCAACACCCTGGTGACGGCGATCAACGATGCGATCACCAACGCGGGCAACGGCACTTCGGCGGCCGCGACGGCCTTCAAGAATGCCGGGATCGTCGCCTCGGTGCATACCGACGCGAGCGGCGGCCAGGAGCTGGCGTTCACCTCGAGCACCTCGGCCTTCCAGGTGCAGGCGGGCGATATGATGGCCAATGCGTTCCTGGGGAACTTCGCGAACCCGAGCTTTAACGCGGACGCCAATTCGCTGGCTTCGACGGCGTGGGGGGACAACGCGTCGAACGGCGCAGTCGGAGGCGCCGTGGTAACGTTTACGGGCGCGGGGATGACCAGTCCGGTGAGCCTGACCCTCAATGCCGGCGACACCACGGTCGCGGCGACGGTTGCCGACTTGAACACTCAGATCGCGGGCAATGCCGCGTTGACGGCGGCCGGCTTCTCGGTGAGCGGATCGGCGGGCCACTCCCTCATTTTCAGCAGCAGCAGAGGTCTGTACTACTATATGGGAATCACGGGCGACACAAACAACCACCTGGGATTCGGGGCGTATACCAGCGGCGCCACCGGCACGGCGCAGGGAGGCGCGCTCGGCGTGACCACGGCGACCACCGGCCATTTGTACTTCTCGTTCGGAGGCGGGGCCTCAAACACCAACTCGCTCGCGGTCACCACGGGAGCCGGCGACACCATTGCCGAGGTAGTCAATGAGGTCAATCAGGCCATTGCCACGAGCGCCAACGCCAATATCCAAGCGGCCCAACTGCAGGCCCAAAACGTCGGTGGCAAGCTGGCCATCGTATCCGGCAACGGCACCGCCTTCAACATCACCGAAGACAACGGCAACGGCGGGAGTTTGGGTTTCGGCACGGTCTCGGCGGACAACAATTTCACCGAAGTGTCCACGGTAAACTTCCACGCCATCGATTCGGGTGGCGCGGCGAGCCTGACCACGACGGCGACCGGCACGGTGAATCCCGCCCAGGCGCTCTCCTTCACCGGCCTGTTGGGGGGAACCACGCAGGGGATCACGATTTCCGCCAACGACTCCAACGGCGACATGCAGTCCAAGACGATCACCCTGAACGCCAGCAACGCCAGCACGGTCGACCAGGCGGTAAGCCAGATCAACACGGTCCTGCAGGAGACCGACAACCCGACGCTGCAGAACATCGTGGCGGTGAAGGAAAACGTCTCGGGCGTGGAGAAGATCAACTTCCTCAGCTCCGCGCAGGCGTTCCAGGTGGCCGTGGGCAGCACCACCACCGGCCAGGGCATCAACGGCGGCACGGCGGCCAACGTCAGCGGCTCGATCGCCACCGGCACGGGCAGCACCATTTCGATCGATACCCAGCAAGGCGCGCTGGACGCGGTGACGGCGATCGAAAACGCGGTCAACAAGCTGGGCAGCGCGCAATCCGCGGTCGGCCGCGGAGAGAACCTGTTGAACTACGCGCAAAACCTGGCGCAGTCCCAGATCACCAACTTCTCGGCCGCCCAGTCGCGCATCCGGGATGCCGACATCGCGGCCGAAGCGGCCAACCTGACCCAGGCGCAGGTGCTGCAACAGGCCTCGATCGCGGCCATGGCGCAGGCCAACTCCGCGCCGCAGGCCATTTTGAAGCTCCTGCAGTAGTGGATTGAAGCGGTAACGGAAATCCGGGGACGCACCCGGAGCGTCCCCGGATTTCTCATTGGCGGCTTCGCGCGGGTGCTACCATGATTTTTTAGTCTCCACGATGCCCGAAACGCCGTTTGTCCATCTGCATCTCCACTCCGACTATTCGCTGCTGGACGGAGCCTGCGAGATCAACAAGCTGATCCAAACCGTGGCCGAGCAGGGCATGCCGGCCGTCGCTCTGACCGATCACGGCAACCTGTTCGGCGCCGTGCAGTTCTACACCACCGCCAAGGAGAAAGGCATCGCTCCAATCCTCGGATGCGAGGTCTATATCTCGCAGCAGGGGCACAAAGTCCGGAACGAGAGCGACCGCTACAACCACCTCATTCTCCTGTGCGAAAACCAGGAAGGCTACCGCAACCTGATCGACCTGGTTTCCACCGCCTACCTCGAAGGGTTTTACTACAAGCCGCGCATCGACAAAGACCTGCTGGCACGCCACTCGAAGGGACTGATCGCGCTCTCGGCCTGCTTGAAGGGCGATATCCAGGAGACCTTGCTCCAGGACCGCTACGACGACGCCAAGCGGCTGGCCTACAGCTACGAGGACATTTTCGGGAAGGGCAACTTTCTCATCGAGCTTCAGGACCACGGCCTCGACGCCGACAAGCGCGTGATGCCGCTCGGCGTCCGCCTGGCGCGCGATACGGGGATTCCGCTGGTGGCCACGAACGATGCGCATTATCTTCGCCGGGAAGACGCCCGCTCGCACGAGATCATGCTCTGCATCCAGACGGGCAAGACCATCAACGACGAGTCGCGGATGAAGTGGCCCACTCCGGACTTCTACCTGAAGTCCCGCGCCGAAATGATGCAGATGTTCGGGGAGGTCGAAGAGGCGATCGACCGCACCTGGGAGATCGCCCAGCGCTGCCACGTCAAGCTGGAAACGGTCCAGGAGCCGTTCCCGAAATTCGAGGTGCCCGAGAGCCACTCGACCGACACATATTTCGAATATGTGGCGCGCCAGGGTTTCGAGCAGCGCCGGGGGCGCCTGGAAGCCATGGCAGGCGCGGGGAGGCTCAAGCACGCCCTGCCGGAGTATGCGGAGCGGCTCGACCGCGAGATCCGCATGATCCAGCAGATGAAGTTTTCGGGCTATTTCCTCATCGTCTGGGACTTCATCCGCTTCTCGAAGTTGAACGGCATCCCGGTGGGCCCGGGCCGCGGCTCGGCCGCCGGCAGCCTGGTCAGCTACTCGATGGGCATCACCGATATCGATCCGCTCGAGTATGGCCTGCTGTTCGAGCGCTTCCTGAACCCGGAGCGCATCAGCATGCCCGACATCGACATCGATTTCTGCACGCGCCGGCGCGGCGAAGTCATCCAGTATGTTACCCGGAAGTACGGCCGGGAACAGGTTGCGCAGATCATCACGATGGGCACGCTGGGCGCGCGCGCGGCGATCAAGGACGTGGGCCGCGTTCTCGAAATGAGCTACGCCGACGTGGACCGTCTCACGAAGATGGTCCCGGGCGTGCTCAACATCTCGCTCGAAGACGCCATCAAGATGGAGCCGGGCTTCAATGCCGCCGCCCAGAAGGACGAGCGCGTCAAGCTGGTGCTCGACGTCGCGCGCAAGCTCGAAGGCATGGCGCGCAATGCCGGCGTGCACGCCGCGGGCGTGGTCATCTCTCCCCAGCCGCTGAAGGAAATCGTCCCGCTCTATCGCACGAACAAAGAGGAAATTGTCACGCAGTACGACATGTCCGGTCTCGAGAAGCTGGGGCTTCTCAAGATGGATTTTCTTGGGCTGACGACCCTCACGCTCATTCACGATACGCTCGGGCTCATCGAAAAGCACCGCGGAGTGAAGCTCGCGATCGAAGATATTCCGCTGAGCGATCCAGCCACATTCGAGATTTTCACGAAAGCCTTCACCAGCGGCATTTTCCAGTTCGAATCCGCGGGCATGCGCGACATCCTGCGCCGCTACCAACCGAGCCGCGTCGAGGACCTCATCGCGCTGAACGCGCTCTATCGTCCCGGCCCGATCCAGGGCGGCATGGTGGACGACTTCATCGATCGCAAGCACGGCCGGAAGCAGGTCACGTACGATTTTCCCGAGTTGAAAGAGATCCTCGAGGAGACTTACGGCGTCATCGTGTACCAGGAGCAGGTGATGCAGATCGCCAACCGCCTGGCCGGCTTCTCGCTCGGCGACGCCGACCTGCTGCGGCGCGCGATGGGCAAGAAGAAGGCCGAGGAGATGGCGAAACAGCGCCAGAGATTCCTCGACGGCGCGCTCGAGCGCGGGCACAACAAGCGAAAGGTCGCGAAGCTGTTCGACTTGATGGAGCAGTTCGCCGGCTACGGCTTCAACAAGTCGCACTCGGCTGCGTATGCGTATCTGGCCTACGTCACCGCTTACCTGAAGGCGCACTTCGCGCTCGATTTCATGGCCGGGCTGCTGACCTCGGAAACCGGAAACACCGCCAAGGTGGTGAAGTACATCAATGAGTGCCGGGACATGGGCATCCGCGTGCTGCCGCCGGACGTGAATAAGAGCGATTGGAGCTTCACTCCGGACGGCGATGCGATCCGCTTCGGCCTGGGCGCGATCAAATCCATCGGCCAGTCGGCGGTGGAGTCGATCCTGGCCGCGCGCGAGGAGGGCGGCCCGTTCAAGTCGCTCTACGATTTCTGTGAGCGTGTGGACCTCGGCGCGGTGAACAAGCGGATGATCGAGAGCCTCACGAAGGCGGGCGCGCTCGATTCTCTGGCGCCGGTGCGCGCTCAGCTTTTCGCCGCCGTCGAGGGCGCGATGGAGGCCGGCCAGAAGGCGTGGCGCGACCGCGAGAGCGGCCAGGGCGGGCTGTTCACGGCGGTTCTCGAGGAAACGCCGCACGAAAAGCCTCTGCCGGATCTGCCGGAATGGCCGGGCGGGGAGCGCCTGGCGGGCGAGAAGGAAGTTTTGGGATTCTATGTAACCGGCCACCCGCTCGAGCAGTTCCGCGACAAGATCGCGGACCTTGCGTCGCATACAACCGATGGCCTCGAAGGGTTGGATCGCGGCGTGGAAGTGTCGCTCTGCGGGATACTCACCGGCATCCAGAAGCGCCGGACCAAAGAAGGCAAGAGCTGGTCGTCCATGCAGCTCGAAGATCTGTCGGGAACCATCGACGCGGTGGTGTTCACGAACAACTACGAGCGGCTGGCCGAGTTTCTGGTGGAGGATAAGGCCGTGCTCGCGAAGGCGCTCGTCCTGCCGGAGGAGGGCGCGCCTCCGAAGATTTCCATTCAAGATCTGACGCCGCTCGAGGCCGCCTGCGTTCAGTATCCCAGCCTGATCTCCGTCCGCGTGCCGCTCGGCCGGTCGGACGGCCTTCCGAACGCTCTCGGCGAGCTGTTTCAGAAGAAACCCGGCGAGACCTCGGTCCGGTTGCGCCTGGAAAAGGCCAGGGATTTCTCGCTGCTGCTGGATGTGAGCGAAAAAGTGCGCCCCGATCGGGAGTTTAAGGCCGAGATCCTCCGGCTCTGCGGGCCGGAAGCCTACGAAGAGCTGGCGCGCCGCTGAGCGGGGCTCGTTGCGGCCCCGGTTTTACCGATCCAGCGCACGAGCGCTGAGTTTGGGCTGTGGTACCCTAAAAATTCCGCGTGTGCCGGCCCGTGTTAGCGACGCCCTGGTTTTACGAACCTATCCGCTCAAAGAGGCGGACCTGATTGTCAGTTTTTTGACCAGGGATCAGGGGAAGCTGCGCGGGGTGGCGAAACGCGCGAGGCGGCCGAAGAGTTCTTTTGGCAGCGGCCTCGAAAGACTCTCCTACGTGAGAGTGTATTATTTCCAGCGCGAGAACAGGGAGCTGGTGAACCTGGATTCCTGCGAGTTGATTCAATCGCAGTTCACCCTGGCATCGGATTACGCGGCAGGTGTTGCACTCGATTTTATAGCCGAGGTCTCCGAGCAGCTCCTTCCCCCGGCGGAGCCGAGCGAACGGTTTTTCCGGCTTCTGCTCGCGGTCCTGAATTATCTCAGGACGGCGGGGTCTCAGGGCGTACCGCGGGCCGTCAGTTATTTTTTGCTGTGGTCGGTGAAGCTTTCCGGGTTTTTGCCGGAGCTGAGGGTTTCGGCGGAATCGAGAGAAATCGCCGAAGAAATGTTGCGGACGCCGGTCGCGCAGCTCGCGCCGAGGCCCTGGACACGCGAGACCGCCGCCGATCTGCGGCGGATGCTGGTCCAGGGGATCGAGGAGCACGTCGAGCGAAGGCTCGTGACGCTGCCGCTGTTGGAATCGGCGATGACCGCCGGCTGAGAACGAAGCATTCATGGACACTTTTCAAGACGTCCTGTTCAAATTGAAGAAATACTGGGCCGAACGCGGCTGTATTCTCCAGGAGCCCTACGACCTGGAGGTCGGCGCGGGCACCATGACGCCCGAGACGTTTCTCCGCGTGCTCGGCCCGAAGCCTTACCGCGTCGCCTACGTGCAGCCGAGCCGCCGGCCGGCCGACGGCCGTTACGGCGACAACCCCAACCGCCTCTACAAGCACTCGCAACTTCAGGTCATTCTCAAGCCCTCGCCGGCGGACGTCATCGATCTGTACCTGGCGAGCCTGGAGGCGATCGGAATCGGCCTCCGCAAGCACGACATCAAGTTCGAGGAGGACAACTGGGAATCGCCCACCCTGGGCGCCTGGGGCATCGGCTGGCAGGTGATGCTCGATGGCCTCGAAATCACCCAGTTCACCTACTTCCAGCAGTGCGGCGGGATCGATCTCGACTTGGTGCCCGCCGAGCTGACCTACGGCCTGGAGCGGCTCACCGCGTTCCTCCAGGGGAAGGACAGCGTCTACGACATCGAGTGGGCGCCGGGCTTCACCTACGGTGACGTTCGGCTGGCCGACGAATTGCAAAATTCGGTTTACAACTTCGAGCTCGCCGACGTGCCCACGCTCTGGAAGCTGTTCGAGCTGCACGAGAAGGAATGCCAGCGGCTGCTCGCCATGTACCCGGGCTACCCCCGGAAGAAGCGCTTCCCGGTTCTCCCGGCCTACGAGCAGGTGCTGAAATGCTCGCACCTGTTCAACCTGCTCGACGCGCGGGGCGCGATCAGCGTGACGGAGCGCGTCGCCGTGATCGGCCGCGTCCGCAAGCTCGCGCTGGGTGTGGCCGAGTGCTGGGTGGATCAGCAGGGCGAGCCCGCGGAACCGGCGCTCGAAGCAGCACCCGCCGAGGTGGCCCAATGAGTCTCCCCTTCCTGCTCGAAATCGGCACCGAAGAGATTCCCGACTGGATGATTCAACCGGCTCTGGGAAATCTCGAAGCGTTGTTCACCGGCCTCGTCGCGGCGAACCGGTTGTCCGCTATGTCCGTGAACACCGATGCGACGCCGCGGCGCCTGATTCTCAAAGCCGAGGCATTGACCGAACGCCAGCCGGATGCGGAGGAGCTGATCTCCGGGCCGCCAGTCTCGGCGGCGTTCAAAGACGGCCAGCCGACCGGCGCGTCGCTGGGCTTCGCCCGCAAGATGGGCGTTGAGGTGGGGCAGCTGGAAACACTGCAGACGCCGCGGGGCGAGTACGTCGCGTATAAGAAGAAGATCGCCGGCCGCTCCACGCGCGATATCCTCGCAAGCGCTCTGCCCGATCTGATTCTGAAGATCCAGTGGCCGAAGACGATGTACTGGACCGGCAAGGGCGGGCCGCGGTTCATCCGTCCCATTCGCTGGCTGGTCGCTCTGCTCGGCAGTGAGGTCGTGCCGTTCGAGGTTGCCGGCGTACAGGCGGGCAGCGTCAGCGCCGGCCACCGGCAACTCGGCGCGGCGTGTGTGCCGGTCACGATCGAAGATTACGACAAGCGGCTGTACGAGAACGGCGTAGTAGCTTCAGCGGAGCACCGGCGCATCAAGATTGGCGCCGAGATGGACGGCATCCTGGCCGGCAAGGACCTCCGCGTGAGGGAAGACGCGGCGCTGCTGGAAACCCTGACGTACATTACCGAGCAGCCCACCCCGATTCTCGGGAGCTTCGACACCGAGTACCTGCGCCTGCCTTCGGAAGTGCTCGTCACGGTGATGCGGCACCACCAGAAGTACTTTTCGGTCGAAACCGGCGACGGACAACTGGCGCCCTATTTCATCGCGGTGATGAATACGGCGGCCGATCCGGACGGCCTGGTGCGCCAGGGCAACGAGCGCGTGCTGCGGGCGCGGTTCAACGACGCCCGCTTCTTCTGGAACGTTGATCTGCAAAAGAAACTCGCCGACCGCGTGGCCGATCTCGCGCACGTCACTTTCCAGGCGAAACTCGGCTCGTATCTCGACAAGACCAGGCGCGTGCGGAAACTCGCGCGCAAAATCGCAAAGCTGGCGAAGACCGGCTCCGCGCCGCTGGAGCGGGCGGCCCTGCTCGCGAAATGCGATCTCACCACCGAGATGGTGAAAGAATTGACCGAGCTTCAGGGCGTCATGGGCGGACTCTACGCGCGCGAACAGGGAGAGCCCGAAGAGGTCTGGCGTGCGATTTACGAGCAATACAAGCCCCAGAGCATGGAAGACGCCATCCCGGCTTCCCTGTCCGGGCGCTTGCTTTCGCTGGCCGATAAACTCGACACGCTCGAAGGCTGTTTCAAGATCGGCCTGATCCCCACCGGCTCGAAAGATCCGTTCGCGCTTCGCCGCGCCGCGCAGGGCGTGGTCAAAATCCTGGTGGAAGGAAAGCTCGGCCTCTCGCTGGCCAAGCTGACGGGAGGAAATGCGGCCCTCGCCGAGTTCCTCCTCGACCGCATTCGCTATTACTTCAAGGACATTCGCGGCTTTGCGTACGACGAAGTGAACGCCGCGCTGGCGGCGGGTTTCGACGATCTGACCGATGCCGAAAGCCGCCTCGTGGCGATTCAGGCCGTGCGTCCCACGGAAAACTTCGAGCCCCTGGCCGCGAGCTTCAAGCGCATCAAGAACATTCTGCGGCAGGCCGAGTTCGCGGGCGGAGGCGAGATCGACGCGCGGATTCTCGAAGCCGGGCCGGAGGCGGAGCTGTTCCAAGCCTTCGACAAGCTGCGCAACCGCGTGAACCGTTTCCGTAAGAAGAAGGAATACCGTGCGGCGCTCGAAGCGATTGCCTCGCTGCGGCCGCGGGTCGATCGTTTCTTCGACAAGGTGTTGGTGAACGCACCGGACCCCGAAGTCCGGCGCAACCGCCTCACCCTCTTGCACAAGTTGTTGAGCGAGTCATCGGCGATTGCCGATTTCTCGGAGATTGTTGTGACACAACCGCCTGCCGACGCGGGCGGTGAAAACACGGAGCCGCGACCGTAAGGAAGCGGGTTTATAGGAGATAAGGCCTCTATGAGTAAATATGTTTATTCCTTCGGCGCCGGCACGGCCGACGGCGACGGAAAAATGAAGGACACCCTGGGCGGCAAGGGCGCAGGCCTCGCGGAAATGTCCCGCGCCGGCGTGCCCGTCCCGCCCGGGTTCACGATTTCCACCGACGTCTGCAAGGTTTATTACGAGAACGACAACCGGCTCACGCCCGAGATCGAAGGGCAGAGCAAGCGGGCGCTGGCCCTGCTCGAAGAGCGCATGGGCCAGAAGCTCGGCGACGTGGCGAACCCGCTGCTGGTGAGCGTTCGCTCGGGCGCGAAGTTCTCGATGCCGGGCATGATGGATACGATCCTCAACCTGGGCCTCAACGACAACACGGTGAAAGCACTGGAGGCGCGCAGCGGCAATCCCCGGTTCTCGTACGACTGCTACCGCCGCTTCATCCAGATGTATGGCAACGTAGTGCTGGAGATCCCGAAGGCCGATTTCGACCACGTCTTCGAGGCGCAGAAGAAGAAGGCGAAGGCGAAGCTCGACACCGACCTCACGGCCGAGGATCTCAAAGCCGTGATCGCGGGCTATAAGCAGCTCGTCGAGAAGAAGACCGGCAAGCCCTTCCCGCAGGACGCGCACGAACAGCTCGCCGGAGCGCGCGACGCCGTGTTCCGGTCCTGGAACAACCCGCGCGCGATCCACTACCGGAAGATGAACAAGATTCCGGACGATCTCGGCACCGCGGTCAACGTGCAGGCGATGGTTTTCGGCAACCTGGGCGACACTTCGGCGACGGGCGTGGGCTTCACGCGCAATCCGGCGACGGGCGCCAAGGAGTTTTACGGCGAGTTCCTGATCAACGCGCAGGGCGAAGACGTGGTGGCCGGAATCCGGACGCCGAAGCCGATCAGCGAGCTCGCGAACGTCATGCCCGAGGTTTACAACCAGCTTCGCGAGATCACTTCGAGCCTCGAGCGGCACTACCGCGACATCCAGGATTTCGAATTCACGATCCAGGACGGCAAACTGTTCATGCTCCAGACCCGCAACGGCAAGCGGACGGGGCCGGCGGCCGTGAAGATCGCCGTCGATATGGCGAACGAAGGGCTCATCGACAGGAAGGAAGCGATCCTGCGCGTCGATCCGATGCAGCTCGACCAGCTTCTCCACCCGGTGATCGTGCCGGCGTCGCGGAAGAGCCTTCAGAAGCTCGCGGTCGGGCTGCCGGCTTCTCCCGGCGCCGCGGTTGGCAAGGTGGTGTTCACGGCGGACGATGCCGTGACGGCATCGATCAAGGCGCCCGTGATTCTGGTGCGCGCCGAGACCGTGCCCGACGACATTCACGGAATGGAAGTCGCGAAGGGTATTCTGACGTCGCGAGGCGGCATGACCAGCCACGCGGCCGTTGTGGCGCGCGGCATGGGAATCCCCTGCGTCGCCGGCGCCGGCGCCCTCACGGTGGACGAGCACAAGCAGCAGCTCAGCTTGACGCTGGGCGGCGGCAAGACGCTCGTGCTGAAGGAAGGCGACTGGCTGTCGCTCGACGGCTCGACCGGGGAAGTCTTCGCCGGCCAGGCCGCGACCGAGGAGCCGGATACCAGCTCCGGCCTGCTCGCCACGTTCATGGGTTGGGCGGACGAGTTCCGCGGCAAGTTCGGCGTGCGCGCCAACGCGGACATCCCGCGCGACGCCAAGGTGGCGCGCAAGTTCGGAGCCCAGGGAATCGGCCTGTGCCGCACCGAGCACATGTTCTTCGCCGAGGACCGCATCGAGCACATGCAGGCGATGATCATGGCGCGCGACGAGAAGAGCCGCCGCAAGGCCCTGCAGAAGCTCCTGCCGATGCAGCGCAAGGATTTCGCCGGCCTGTTCCAGGCGATGGACGGCTTCCCGGTCATCATACGCACGCTCGATCCGCCGCTGCACGAGTTCCTGCCCAAGCGCGAGCAGTTGATGGTGGACGTCGCTACGCTCCCTTACATCGACGCCAAGGCGAAGAAGGAGATGGCGGCGCGCTATAACACGACGGTTGGCGAGCTGAAGAAGCTGCTGCCCGAGTTGCTCCATCGCGTCGAGGAGCTGCACGAGTTCAACCCGATGCTCGGCCTGCGCGGCTGCCGCCTGGGGATTCTCTATCCGGAGATCACCGAGGTGCAGGCGCGCGCGATCTTCGAGGCGGTCGTTCAGGTCGCCAAGAAGGGCGTGAAGGTCATCCCCGAAGTGATGATCCCGCTCGTCGGCAACGTGAAGGAGCTCGAGAACCAGAAGCAGATCGTGGTCAAGATCGCCGAGGAAGTGCTCGGCAAAGCCGGCCTGAAAGATCAGAAGTACCTGGTGGGCACCATGATCGAAATCCCGCGGGCGGCGCTGACGGCCGACGAAGTAGCTCAGCAGGCGGATTTCTTCAGCTTCGGCACCAACGACCTGACGCAGACGACGCTCGGCATCTCGCGCGATGACTACACGAAGTTCTCGAAGGCGTACGAAGATCTGAAGCTGTTCAAATCCGACCCGTTTGCCGCCCTCGATCAGGACGGTGTGGGCCGGTTGATCCGGCAGGCGGTCGAGCTCGGCCGCCGGACGAAGCCGACGCTCGAGATTGGCATCTGCGGCGAGCACGGCGGCGAGCCGAGCTCAGTGGAGTTTTGCTACCGCGTGGGCATGAACTACGTTTCCTGCTCCCCGTACCGTGTGCCGATCGCGCGGCTGGCGGCGGCGCAGGCTGCCATCAGCGGCAGCGACAAATCCGAAGCGATGCGGACGGCGTAGGCAGCCGTTCGTCGCGGTTGAAAAGGCCGGCCCCGAAAAGGGGCCGGCTTCTTTTTGCGCGAAAATATAATAGGATCTTAAATACCGTGCAAGTTCCGATACCTCGCGCCGCCCTCGCTCTGTTGCTCGTGAGCGCTCTCATCCCTTGCGCCTCTGGAGCCCAACCCGAGGACGCGGGCGCGTTTCAGTTCACGAAGGAGGATCTCAAGGTTCTGGAAGAATGCGGCGTGATCGAGCGCCAGTTCGAGCGGCGCGCTCTGGTGTACCACGAAGAAGCCCTCGAAGAGCATTTGCAGGCAGCGGCTCACAGCCTTCCGCCGATTTCGAATACCGGGAATGCACAATGGCGAGTCGGGGTGCTGCGAGACCCAGCAGTGAGCGCGTTTGGTCTGCCCAATGGGACCATCTATGTCACCACGGGACTGCTCGGAGTGCTTGAGAATGACGACCAGCTTGCGGGCGTTCTGGGGCACGAGATAGTCCACGTGATGAACCACGATGGCTACGAGGCTATGCGAGAGTACCGCAAGAAAATGACCAAGCGTGAGGTCATTATGGCGGCGGCAGCCGGCAGTGTTGCGGTGGCAGGACTCGGCGGCCTTGTGATATCAGAGGCCTTGATGGCGAGCATCAACGCCAGCCCCGAAGAGCCGCTGGTCGTCGCGGCGATCTCAGGCTATGACACGGATGTGGAGCGCAGAGCTGATCAGGGCGCGGTTGCGATGATGATCCATGCCCATCGCGACCCGGCGCAAATCTCTAAAGCGCTCGAACGAATGCGCGAAAAGTTCGAGTCCGAAGCCATCCCGACTTTCTACTCAACCAGTGACAACATTGACGAGCGATTGGCCTATCTCAGGCAAGTTGCCGGTCAAGGCGCTGCGCCGTCCGCGCCGGCACAAGACCGCGACCTTCAGGGAATGCCGCCGGCGGTGGGCGGGGCCGCGTATTTTAAGGTCATACAGGAGGCGGTCCGCCAGGATGTTCGGATGAACATCAACAGCCGCCGTTTTCGTAACGCGGTCTTCCAGGCGAACTGGCTTGTGACCGCGCACCCTGACGATGCGGCGGATCTCTGCCTGCTTGCCGAGGCATACCGTTTCCTCGGGCCACGCAGCCAGAAAGCGACGCCTGACGAAAGATCGGCCTCCGTCCGCCACAAGGAGGAAAAACAATCGCAGAAGCTAACCGGCGAAGAGGAAGACAAGTTCCTCGCCTCGACCGTCGAAGGCCGCGCCGCGCTCGAATCGAACCGGGCGCGGACAGAGGAGTTGTATAAGCGAGCCGCTGACAAAGATAGAGGCGGCGCGAAACCGCACCTTGGTTTGGGTTTGTTGTACGAACAACAGGGCCATGCCGAAGAGGCGCGCTCCGAATACCGGATGTACCTCGAGTTAGCGCCCGAGGCGCCGGACAAACTTCGCGTCCAACGGCGGCTTAAAAGTCTCGATCAGCCTGCGGGAGGAAAGTGATGACTCACAGGAAGCCGAAACTGGTGCCGATCTTGGCGTTGTGCGCTATCTCGATGCACGATGCAGCCGGGCAGTTGCTGAACGGGCAATTCGTGAATGCGAAGCTGAAGAACAACCAGCGCAGGATCTATACAGTTCTCGTGTTGCCAGCGCAGTTCAATGTACCCAAGTTCGGCGCTGCGGGTTCTGAAGGCAGGTGGAGAGAAGCCGATCTCCTGGAGGATTTCTTCCGGGTATTACTTCGCAAAGAATTGGCAACCCATGGTGCACGTGTCCTCCCCTATGCCGCGCCGGAGGATCAGAGCGACGAAGCCTGCTACGCCCTGGCGGACCTACAACGAAAATACGACATGGTGGAAGCCATGATGCTGCAGGTGCCGAAGGATGTCACCAGGGGCCGTTTTACGCTTGGCGAAGCGATGGATGCCTATGCGCCCGCCGCACCGGCTGACACGGTGGTATTCATTCGCGGGCGCACCCAAACGTACGGAGGATGGGCGCTTTATGGCCATCTTGGGTTTGTAGACGCCCGCAGCGGCGAGATACTGGCGCTTATAGAATTCGCCGGCTCTAGAGTATCGGATGCCGTGATCGACGCGGCCCTGATCAACGAGCATGTGAACATGTACAGCTTTTTGGGGCCCGACCCGTTCAAACGGCCCGGCGCGAAGTAGTTCCGCCACGTCACCTATCCGCGATGACTTTCAGGGTAACCGAGACCGCCGGCGCGTTGGCGGCTCGCCAGGCCGAGAAGACCAGCGTGGTCTTGTAAGTTCCGGGCGCCAGCTTTGCGGGCGCTACCCGCACGGACACGGGGTCTCCCGAAAGCGCGGCGTTCGGGCCGGGGGTCATGGCCGCGGAGATCTCCAAACTGAGCCACTCCGGATTGCCGGCGACGGAATAGGGAAGGTTCGCCCAACTGCTGGACACAAGCACAGTTTGCGGCTGTGGCGCGGGACCTCCGGCCCGGCACTCGAAAACGAGATCGGCGGGGGAAACCAGCAGAATGGGCCGCCCGGTGACGAACAGCGCGAACGCCCGGGTGGCGGACTCGCAGCCGTTGGCGGCCCGTACGGTGAACCGGAAGACGCCCATTTCCTTCGGCACGCCCGATAGTCCCGTGGGCGTGAGGTCAATGCCCCGCGGCAAAGCGCCGGACAACAGCGAAAGCGCCACATCGTTGGCCGGACAGCGCCCGTCCGACAGCGTCCGGATCGGGGCGTCATACGAGAGGCCGATGATCGCGGATGGCAGCTCGCGCGCGACAAGCTGGAGAGATTCAGCCCGCAGGTTCGGAATCAACAGTAGCCCGGTCCAAACGGCCAGGGCGCTCAGACCGCGCATGGCACGCTACGGCTGGGTATACTGGGCCGCGACCGGCAAGCTCAGATAATCCTGTCCCGCACCGCCAATCGGAATGTATGAGCGAGGCAAACGCACATTCTCGAACAACACTCCGAGATGCGGCGCGAGCGGACTGACGGCGTCAGGCCCGGAACCTACCCCGATTTTCGTCTTCCAAAGACCGAAGAAGTGGGACGTCCACTGATAGTACGGCGTGCGTCCGGCGATCGCCAGCCTTACCGGGGATGTCTTCAAGACTTGAATCTTCGGCCTTTCGGAAGGCGCAAAGGGCATTGTGAACGCCGAATCCGCTGCGATGCCGGCTCCGGGCGACGCCGCATTGGGAGCGGGGTTCATCATGACGCGTATGAGCCGCTCCGTGATGCCCTGCCTGGCGAGGTCGGCAAGCCCGTCCACGCTCGTGTCGAACTGAGTCCGGCTGCTGAGGATGGTATCGATGATGAACTCCTCGTTGAAGCCGGCCTTCGCGAGGGTCACGATGCCGTGGTTCGTGAGAGTGTTCCTGCCCACGGCGAGGGTCTGGGCGCCGCACAGACCGCATATACCGGCGCCCACAGCGATGACGGCCAGATATGGTTTGCGCATCGAAAGTTGTCTCACGGCCATCTATCGGCAGCCACGCCGTCAGACTTTAGGGGCTGATTGGAAAACGCTTGCGGCACTCCCTGACGGTCGCGGTCCGGGAAACGGCTCGAGTGGGGCTTACCTGTTGAACCAGTAGAAGCCTGCCGCCAGGACGGCCGTGATGACTGCTGCCGCGGTTGCCACCACCAGCGAGTCCCACACTCGCGGAGACGCCTTCAGGAAACCGAACAGGCCGGGCGGCGCGGCCCCCTCGGTGCTGGCCTCAGGCTCGGCCGGAGCGGCCCCGACGGAGTCCTCCTCCTCCTGGACCTTTACGCTAGGCGCTGGCAGGATGGGCCGGGCGGCCTCTCCGGAATCGTGCAGCTTGATTCTCTGCTCGACCATCTCCGCCAGCTCCCCGATGACCTCGCGGAAGCGCGCCGCAATTCTCGCAGGCAGCTCGGCCTGAATCTGTTCGACGGTCGCCGGCTGCAACGGTTTCAGGACGGAAAAACCCAACGTGTCGGCCAGGCGGCAGCCGTGGTAGACCACACCCAGGAGGTCCAGCCCGTTGCCGGAGGGACGGTCGTGATGGCGGCCGAGGATCAGCGGAAAGTTTTCCGGCAGATTCCACTGTCCGGCCAGCACGCGGCCAACCTCGCAATGGTCCATGCCGAACCGTCTGTGTTCCAGGTCGAGTAGACTCTGCGGGTCCCGGTCGGCCTCCCGCAGCATCTCCGCATAACGATCGGGGTAGGCCGCCAGCAGACCCAGCCGGCCGATATCGTGCATCAGCCCGAGTGTGTAGCCGAGTTCTCCGGAGAGGGAGGCGGCCTGCGCCAGCTCGCGGCAAAGAATCGCGCACGCCAGGGTGTGCCGCCAACATCGGCGCAACTCCTCGATCCGCATGGCCGCTTTCAGATAGTTGCTGGTGGCGACCGTCATCGCGAGCCCCTGGAGCCGCTCCAGGCCGAGCGTCACCAGCGCGTGCTGCAAGCTTTCGATTTCGGCCGCGTGCCCGAAGACCGGGGAGTTCGCCATGCGCAGGACCTGCGCGGAAAAGACGGCGTCTGAGCCGATCAGTTCGGCCAGGTGCGCGATCTCGACGTTGCTCCGGGAAGTCGAGTCGAGAACGCTCAGAGCGATGGGCGGAAATACGGGAATACGCGCCAATACGGGGCGCTTCTCCAACGAGCTGTCCTCGGAGGACCGGGACACGGATCACCTCTACGGATACAGATCGTCCGGCCCGGCGCAACCCATTAGCGGGCTGTGCCGCTCAGAACGCGCTGGCGTCCGTGGAACACTGCGAACCGAGTTTGGCGCCGGCTTCCCAGCCGGCCTCCTCCCCGGGAGCGCGACGAGGATGGCTCTTGCCATACCAGTTCCCCGGAACCGCTTGCAGCGCTGCCAGATTGACCGGCTTGGCCAGATCGTTGGCATAGCGGCCGATCCGACAAAAAAATCTGAACGGTTCGGGCAGGTTTGAAGTCTTAGCTGGTGAACGTAGTAGGCTTACGGATGCTCGGGATCTCTGAACAGATCGCGCTCGAGGAGCCAGGCTTGGCACAGGTGGAAAGCGCGGCGACGCGCGAAGAGTGGCTCACGGCCCTGGTAAGAAGGCAGGCGCGGTTTGTGTTTCGTGTCGCCTACGCGGTTCTTCGCAACGTTCAGGATGCCGACGACGCGGTCCAGGAGACGTTCTTGAAGCTCTACCGCTCGCCGTCCTGGGAGCGCATCACGGATGAGAGGGCATTTCTGGCCCGGACGGCATGGCGGACCGCGATCGACCAGCTCAGAAAGGCGCCGAAGAGTGCGCCGGCCATCGACGCTGCCTGGGCCGGCCAGAATCCGGAACAGGCCGCGATTGTTTCCGACTGGAATTCGGCCGTTCGGCGCCTCATCGACGCACTGCCGGAAGAACTGCGGCAGCCTCTGGCGCTTTCGAGCCTCGAGGAGTTGACCTCGCGCGAGATTGGGCAGGTGATGGGGATCCCGGAAGGCACCGTCCGCACTCGGTTGATGCGCGCGCGGCAGATCCTCAAACAGAAGTTGAATGCTTTGGGGGCAGGTCAGCATGAGAAATGATCCTCGTGACGAACTGGACAAATTAATCGACGGCGCGCTCTCCGGCTATTCGAGCGCCGAACCGATGGAGGGGCTTGAAGAGCGGGTCCTGCAGCGGGTTCACGCGGCAGGCGCCGCGCGGCGCGGGCCGTGGCTTCGCCGTTGCGGGTTTGCGATTCCCGCGCTTGCAGCGTTGTTCGTGGCGGCCATTGTCTTGCGGACTTCGTGGAAGCCTGTGCCACACACCGCGAGTACGACGCGCAGCCATCCGGCGCGTACGATTGTGGCTTTGAAACCGCCTTCTCCGGCGGCGCGGGAGTCTCCGGCGCTCGTAGCCCGGGTAAGCAGGGCTAAGCCTCGCAACAGGACCCGGCAGGAACACCGCCTCCCTTCCCGGGCTCTGCCGAAGCTGCAATACTTTCCGACGCCCGAGCCCATGACAAAGGAGGAGCGCGCCCTGGTCGCCTGGGTCGCGCGGAATCCGGCGGAGGCCAGAGAGGTGTTCGCAGATTTGCGGAGACGGGTTGAGGAGCCGGTCACGATTCAACCGATTGCAGTACCGAAGCTGACCGAGGAACCGGTAACGATCGAACCAATTCAAATCCAGCCATTGCAGAGCGATGGCAACCAATGAGGGAACAAAAATGCTGAAGAGAACTGTATTGATTCTGCCGCTTCTGGCGCTGGCGATGCTCTCGGGGACCGGATTCGCCCAGACCCCCGAAGCTCCGAAGACGAAGAATGCCGAACCTTCGAAATCCTACAAACTTGAGTTCGTGGTCAAGGAGGTCGAGGGTGGAAAGGTTCTCAATGCCCGCTCGTACTCGATGCTCGCCGATCTAGGTCGCGAGTCGGCACATTCGATACGTACGGGCTCCAAAGTTCCGATTCTGGCGACGAAAAATGGGCCGGAGTACCAGTACTTGGACATAGGTGTGTTCATCGACTGCAAACGCCCTGGCGAGGTGCAAGGCGGCCTTTCGCTTACTGTGTCAGTCGATATCAGCAGCGTATTGTCCGAGCCCGCGGCGACTACGACAACCGGGATGTCCTATGTACCCCCCACAATTCGTGTGAGTAAGTGGGAGTCAGTGGTCATCGTGCCACTCAAGAAGCCAACCGTACTCTTCTCCTCCGACGACCCGACGTCCAAGCGGCAGATGCAACTGGAGCTCACGGCGACACCGATCCTGTAAGCGCGCCGTTTAGCTTTATAATCATGTCGAGGGGGGCCGCAAAATGCTTCAGGCAGCCTCGGAAGAAAAGTTCAGCGCGGTCGAATCCGGATTGCGGCGCGCCGCGCACCATCACGACGCGACCATCCTGAGTGTGACGCACGTGGGCCAGCATCCGCGTGAGTCGGAGACACCGGAGGACGCGTTCGTCTTTTGCCTCTGGGCGCAGGAATTGTATGCTGCCCTGCTGGACGCCGACGTCCGGATGTCGGCGTTCCTTCCGTGCCGCATCGCCGCCTACACGCACGAGAGCGGCGTGGCCCTCGAAGCGATGTCTCCGCTGGATTTCTGCCGGTTGCTGGACCGGCCGGACCTGGCGCCGCTCGCCCTGCCGCTGGAGAATCTGCTGCGCTCGATCCTGGACGAGGCCGCCAGGCCGTCCACCGCCGTCGTGCAGGGGGTTGCCGGAAAGCACCACGGCGGCCTCGGAGCCACCGAGGAGCAGATGAGCGTGCGCGGCCCGATCCCGCAGCGCATCGACCAACGCGGCACCAAGGTCGAGGAACTCGGCGGCACCGGCGAGCACGACTCCCAGGGCGGCTAGTACCTCGACCGCGTGATGCGTTGCTACCGCTCCCTTACGGTCGCGGCTCAGTTACAGGTAGATGCCGCTACCGTAAAGAAACGGATTTCACGGTCGAGGACCTAGCCGCGCGCGCGCTCGTGTCCCGACCGGGCTTTGGTTTTGAGGACGATGGGCGTACCCTGGAATCCGAAGCGCCTCCGGATCTGGTTCACGAAGAACCGCTCCTTCGAGAAGTGCAGCGTGCCCGCCTTGTTGGTGAACATAATGAAGGTCGGCGGACGCACGGAGGCCTGCGTAATATAGAAAATCTTCGGCTCGCGCTCGGCCTCGAGCGTCTCGACGAAGCGGTTCAGTTCGCCCGTCGTCACGCGCTTCGAGGCGGCCTCGTAGCACTCGCGGATCTGCGGCAGCAGCTTGCGCACTCCCAGTCCGGTCTTGGCCGATAGAAACACCACCGGCGCGTAGTCGAGGAACTTCAACTCGTCCCGCACGGTGGTCTCGAAGGCGTCCTTATCCTTATTCGGAGCCGCGTCCCACTTATTGGCGCAGAGGATGAGCGCCCGGCCCTCTTCGTGGGCGTAGCCGGCGATGGTGGCATCGGCGCCGAGCACGCCTTCCGTTGCATCGAGCAGCAAAAGCACCACGTTCGCCATGCGAATGTGCCGGCGCGCCATCACGACGCTCAGCTTCTCGGCCATCAGGTGCGTCTTACCCTTACGCCGGATGCCGGCCGTATCGACGAATATGTACCGGACCCCGTCCTCGTCGATGGTCATATCCACGGCATCGCGCGTAGTCCCGGCGACCGGAGACACGATGGCGCGCTCTTCCCCCACTAGTGCGTTCAGCAGCGTCGATTTGCCGACATTCGGGCGGCCGATAATCGCGACCTTGATGGTCTTCTCGGCCTTCGGCTCGTCGGCGGTGCTTCGCGCGAAGCCTTCTGTCACATGATCGAGCAGGTCATCGATACCCAGCCGGTGCTCGGCCGAAACGGGAAACAGGTCGCCGATGCCCAGCGAATAGAAATCGGCGGTGAGCACTTCGCGGGCCACGGTATCGATCTTGTTGACTGCCAGCGTGAGGGGTTTGCCAAGCTGGCGCAGGAACTGCGCCAGATCGCGGTCTGCGCCGGTGATCTCCGTACGGCCGTCGATCAGGAAAATCACGTGCGCGGCCCGATCGAGCGCATGACGGGCCTGTTTGAGGATCTGCGCGGGGATATAGTCCGAGTCGTTCGGGATAATCCCGCCCGTATCGATCAGCTCGAAGCGCCGCCCCTGGTGCTCGGCCACGCCGTGCAGGCGGTCGCGCGTGATCCCGGGCTCATTGCCGACGATGGCGCGGCGCTGACCGGTGATCGCATTGAACAGCGTGGATTTCCCCACGTTCGGCCGGCCAATAATGACGACAATCGGCAGAACCTCGGCCTGTGGCATAGGTCTTCAGGCTAGCAGCTACTCGCTAATGAGATTCCTCGAGCGACCAGAACTCCACCGCGTACGGATCGAGCGGCACTTCGATGGGCGCGTCTCCCGGCTTGACGGTCACGCCGGCGAGAGGCCGCAAACGCGCGTTCTCGTCGTTGCTCGGAGCCAGGGCATCCAACTGCCGGCGCTTCGCGACAAGCGTGCCCGGTAGGCCGGCCATTTGCAGCCGGACGTTCGCGGGCTCCGCCGAGAAGTTCCAGAGCAGCAGGCTGTAAAGCTGGTACTTCGTGTCGTGCGTAAGAAAGCCGTGAACCGCGGCGTCGCCGGATTCCACGCCGAGGCGCTCTCCCCCGAGACGGGACAAAAGCTTGAACGTGAAGTACGCCGGACGCAGCGTGTTCTGGTAGTCGAAGAGCCCGTCGTACTGCGGCATGAGGTTCCACCACCGCGCCATGAACATGACCCCGTGAGGCGACATGAAATCCTCAAAGCGATCCCATTCCACGGGGTAATCGCGAATGTGGTAGTAACACGAGTAATCGAGGCCGCCCTCCTTCATCTGCCACGCCGTCTCGGCGATGAAGCAGGGCTGGAATCTCGGGTCCTGCGACGGATGATCGAGGGACATGTTCCACTCGTCGAGAATCGTCTCCGGGTGCAGCGAAGGGTGCTGCTTGAGGAGGGCCTTCACGCCGTCGATCGTCTCGCGAACGGCCAAGGGATCGCTGTTGTAGATGTGCCACGAAACGAACTGAAGCGGGAACTGCTTCGAGGCGGCGGCATCGAGCAGCGCGGGCAGGAGCGGCGATTTCCAACCGGCCAGCGCGGGGCCTCCGGCGCGGGCGTCCGGATCGGCGCGAAGAATCGCCGCGGCGGTGTGCTCAAAGTATCGAACGTAGTTGTCCGGCTTGAAGCGGTAGGGGCAGCCGCCATCTTCTCCGATATCGGGTTCATTCGCCACTTCCCAATACTGGATGCCCGCGCCACGCTGTTTGTAGTGACGCACCAGGTTGAAGACCAGGTCCTCCCACATCTTGTAGTCTCGCGGCTCGACAATGTCCTGATCGATGACCGGGAACAGCACGTGGGGCTTGAAATCGATGTTCATGATCGGCTTGGCCCCGGCGCGCAGGATCAGGTCCACCGAACGGTCGAGCGTGTCGAAGTGATACTTCCCCGGCGCTGGAAGCAGGTTGAAGTACTCCTGGATGAAAAGCCGGATCAGGCGGGGGTGCAAGGCGCGAATTTCGGCGGTGCGGTCCCCCCACATGGGATTGTCCGAGAGGCCGCCCTGTCCGAGCGCGATGTGGTCAATCTCGAGGGGGCCGGAGCTCTGTCCGAAGGAAAGCCGGACCGAAGCAGTGCGGGTCTGGGCCGAGGCGATACAAAGGGTTGCCAATACTGCGACCAGATGGGTGGCATGCATGTACCCGCTATTGTTGAGCCTGGGCGGAGGGGAAGTCAACGCTAGGCAGCACGGGCGAATCCGCCCAGCGCTCCGGATTCGCCCGCTCTCGCTCTACGCCCCGATCAGCGGCGGCCGCCGCGGCCAAATCCACCGCCGCCAAATCCGCCGCGGCCAAATCCGCCGCCAAATCCGCCCCGGCCAAATCCCCCATACCCGCCAAATCCGCCGCCGAAGTAGAAGCTTGGGCCCCAGAGGAACCCGAAACCAGGTCCGTATCCGTAGTAGTACGGGTAGTAGTACGGAGAATATCCGTAGGGAGAATATCCGTAAGGAGAATATCCGTAATAGTAGGGCGCCGGTGGGGGGCAGCCGTACGGTCCGCAGGGACTGGCCGCGGGCGGCGGCTGCATCTGGCCCTGCATTGGATACGGCTGGTCGTAGTCGTTCGGGCTCACGTAGCGGAACGCCTGCGGAGCCTGGGTGGTCGAGATGGTGACCGGGGCATCGATCCGGAAGGTCAGCACCGACTCGGGATAGAGCACCGTGGGGTGGCCGCGCGTCAGCAGCACGCCGACCACTCCGGCCATGGCGCCGGCGCCCGCGCCGATCGCGGCTCCCGTGCCCCAGCCGGCAGCGGCGCCGATCGCCGCGCCCGTAACGGTCGTCCCGCCAATGATTGCCGCGTCGCGCCCTGGGGGCGACGTGGGCCCCCTTTGACTGATCAACAGCGTCTTGATTGGAACCGGCTGGCCGTCGGAGAGAGTCAGATCCGTCAACTCAATCTTAAGTCTCGAAACACCCTCACCGAGGCCCGCCTTCTTCGCTTCCACCACGCGGCCGCTGACGGTTTGGCCACGTTCCGCCACGACCACGCCGTCCACCACGATGGGGTTCACCAGCGACGCCGTGAACGCGTCACCCGGCTGGTTCCGGTCCGATGATAAGCCTTGATCGAGCCGCACCGTGATCAAGGTGCCGGGCCGTATGGTCAACTGCGCCGGAATCGGGGCGCTCGGCTCGTTCGCCGGACCCGCCGGCTGATTCGGATAGGGCCGCTGATTCGGATAGGGCCCCTGATTCGGATAGGGCGCCTGGCTCGGATAGGGCGACTGATTCTGCGGGGGATAGGACGCCTGGTTCTGGCTCTGGGGCGGATAGGGCGCCTGGTTCTGACTCTGCGGATAGGCCTGAGTTTGAGTGTCCGAATCGGGAGCTTGGCTCTGGACCGGTTCGCCCACTCTCCGCCATCCACCGTTCGTTGGCGCGCTCGGCTGTTCGGTAGCGGCCGGCGGTTGAGCATCCGGCATCTCCTGCGCCAGCGCGAGACCCGAGACGGCGAACAAACTCAGCACCGCGCAGCGGCCCGCCGCGCGCATTCGGTTGACTGATTTCCTCTTCATATAAGGTTCCTGCCACACTCGCTCCTGCATCTGTGTAGCCACTCGGTCAACTCGCGTAACTCATTGAGCAACAAGGAGCTGTACCGGAAAATCCTGTGGCTAAAATCCACCGCTGGTGGTGAATTTGAGCCACCTGCCGTCGAGCGGAACCAGGTTGGAACCGGATGGCGGCGCCGGGTGTCTAATTTGCAGGCAAGGGTGATCTATGCGCAAGGTAATGGCTGTGATTTTGTACTTGCTGCTGGCCACGGCTGTCTTTGCCGCTCCGGGCCGCGGCGGAGGTGGCGGCGGTGGACGAGGCTTCAACGGCGGTGGACGAGGCTTCAGCGGCGGCATGGCGAGAGGCTTCGGCTCGCGCGGTTTCGGAAATTTCGGCGGGCGGTATTACGGCGGGTACGGCCGCGGATACGGATACGGGGGATACGGATATGGGGGGTTCGGGCTCGGCTTTGGCTATTGGCCGGGCTATTACGGACCCGATTACTACTATCCCTATAGCTACTATCCGTACGGTTACAATCCGTACGGCTACGCGTATTCGTATCCGTACGCATACCCGTATGCCTACGGATACCCGTACGGTTATCCGTCGTATTATCCGTACGGCGGGTACGGCTACGGAGGCGTAGCCATTGGAGTCGGCGGGCGGGGCTTCATCGGCGGTGGAGGCTGGCGCCACTTCGGCGGAAGGCGTTAATCGCCGCCGCTCCGCCGTGAGTTAGGTTGCCAGAGTAAGTCGAAGCTGGAGGGTGTTCCTAACCCAAAAGGAGCAAGACCGCGCTGACGGCGAGGGTCGTCGCCTGCGTGTTTGGTTGCGCCGCTTGCAGCGCGAGGCGCCGATCGTTCCCGGGTATAATCTCGTAGCAGGGGGGGCGCGCATGGCGCATCTGTTTGCCGGGACATCGGGGTTCGCCTATCCGCGGTGGAAGCCGCGTTTTTATCCCGCGGACGTGCCGCAAAAGAAGTTCCTCGATTATTACGCGAGCCGCCTGAATTCGGTCGAGATCAATTACACTTTCCGCCGCTTGCCGGCGGCGGCAACGCTCGAAAATTGGGTTCGTTCGGTACCGCCCGGATTTGTTTTCAGCCTCAAGGCGCACATGCGCATCACGCACATCCGCAGGCTGAAGGATGCCGGGGAAGCCACCGAAGTCTTCCTCAAGGCGATCGATCCGCTCCGTTCAGCGCGGCGGCTGGGGCCGGTGCTCTTCCAGTTGCCTCCGCAATTCAAATCGGACCCCGCGGTTCTGGCCGATTTTCTCCCGCTGCTGCCGAAGGACATGCGCTTCGCCTTCGAGTTCCGCCACCCGTCCTGGCTGAACGATGCGGTGTACCGGCTTCTTGAGGAACGCAACGTCTGTTTGTGCCTGGCCGAATCCGAGCGGCTCGAAATACCGCGCGTCATCACTGCGGATTTCGTCTATTTCCGCCTGCGCAAGCCGGAGTACAGCGCGGCGGATCTCGCCGAAATAGAAAGCCAGTGCCTGGAGCTCCTCGGGGCCGGCAAAGACCTGTTCGTGTTCTTCAAGCACGAAGACACGCCCGAAGGCGCCCTTTACGCGGAGGACCTCCTGCGCCACGCCGTTCCTTCGAAAACGCAGGTTGGTTAGTGCCGCGGATGCAGTGACTTCGGCCCTCGGAACCCGGGCCGGAAGCGGCCGGCCCGCCGGCGGCGTTTTCATCCTTCGTTGTGGCGGACCGCAGCGGCCGCAATGGGGGATTCACAAACTTACCGCAACCGGATAGCGCCCGGATTCAACGCCTTACAAATTCCCGCCCGTAGCCATCGCGCGGCACGAGTCTACATTGAGCGCGAGATGGCACGAAAATACTTGCTCTCGATTGACGGTGGTGGAATCCGCGGCATCCTGCCCGCCTGTGCGCTGGCGAAGCTGGAAGCCGATACGGGCCGGCTCACCCGCGAGATCTTTCACTTCGCCGCCGGGACTTCCACCGGCGCGCTGCTCAGCGCCGCGGTTGCCGCGGGCATCCCCGCCGCCCAGCTCGTGGATATTTACGTAAGACGCGGCCGCGAGATCTTCAGCCCCCGGGCGCCCTGGAACACCGTCAAGCGGGTACTCACTGGCGCCATGTACTCCGCGGCCACGCTGCATCGGGTGCTCTCGGAGGAATTCGGCGCGGCGAGCCAGTGGCGGCTCAACGATTCGCCGGTCGATCTCCTGCTCACGGCCAAGGGCCTCGACGGCACCCCTTGGTATTTTGTCAAGGACAAGCCGGTGAACTCCGGTGTGACCGGGCGGCTCGGGCTGATCGACTGCGCCACCGCTTCGGCCTCGGCGCCGACCTACTTCGACCCGTGGAAGTTCCCCTCCGACGCCGGAGTGGGCACGGTGGTGGACGGTGGAGTCGGCGTCACCGGCAACCCCGTTTACCAGGCTTGCGTGGAAGCCTTCTACTACACCGGCGAATATACCCCCCGTGAGACGACGGCCGTATCTCTCGGAACGGGCCGCTTCCCGAATTCGGGCGGCGAGCCCGGAACGCTTTGGGGCTGGGTCGATTGGGTCCTGGACGAGCTGCTCAGCTCGCCCGGCGAGCAGCAGACCGAGATCGTGCGCAGGCACTTCCCGGACCTGCTCTTCTACCGCCTGAACCCGGATATTCTCAAACTGGATCCCGGCTTCAAAAATTCGATCGACATGGACGATGTCGAGGCCATTCCCAAGCTGATCGAGTACGGAAACGCCTTCGCCGCCGGGATCGACTGGAAGGCCGTTCTCGAAGGCGACGACGAGGAATTCCAGGTGGCGGCAGCCTCGGAAGACCCGAAGGCTGCGTGAAGTAGCCAGGCGCTACGCGAGAGCCTCGTGGCGCGATAAATCAGAGCCCTGGAAACGAGCGCGCCTAGCTGGTCGGACGCGGTTGCGGCATCGAGGAAGGTCCTTGGACACGGGAGAAGTTGTTACAATAAAAGAGGTTACCGCCCCAGCTCGCCGCCGGTGGTCTTTGCCTCAGGCCGACACTGGATGGGCCCGTGGCGGCCGCTATGGCGATTAGGTTCCTCACAGTAGAAGAGCACCGGGAGGTGTTGTCGCAGCTTCTTGCTCTTGGGCGCAAGGCCGACGGCGCACCAACTCACGTAGCGGGCCTTGAATACACCTCGCTAATGGTCTGCTTTCTCCTGCACAGCATGTCTGCTGCCGAATCCCTTTGCGTTTGTGGCAATCGTTCGGAGTGGAGTGGTTTCCGGTCACAGTCGGATATCTCGTCGCCCGGTCCATGTTCGAGGCGGATGTCACCGCCCATTACATCAGCCAGCAGCCAAGCGACCGGGCTCATCAGTACGTCCTTTTTGAGCGCATTCTCAACAAACAGGAGATGGACATGTGCGCTCAGCACCGGCGCAGCAAAGATCCCCAGTGGCGCGAGGCAATGGATCTTGTGTGGCAACATCGCTGGGCTCAAAGAGAACAGGAGGTCAACGCCGGCTATGATGAAGTCCGGCCCCGCTTCGAATCCACTGGGAAGAGGGGCAAGACAATTCCCTTTCGCAACTGGTCGGGCAAGAGCATTCGTCAAATGGCCGTTGACGTGGCGCACAAAGAGGCCTACGACGTGTTCTATGCGGAGCTCTCTTCCTTCGCGCATGTTGATGTCCGGCTTGCCAACCGGTTCCTTCGAATGCGCCCTGACGGGATGCGGTGGTCCCAGCGTGCGCGTGAGTCCGAGGCCGGCAATGTGTTGCGCCACGCTGCGTCTTTCTTGACCTGCTACCTGGAGCTCTTCGGGCACCAGTTCGGTGTGTGGGACTCGCAGTCTGTGAAGAAGTGCTGGAAAGTGGAGAAGGGCTAACGAGCGCCTGAACGCCGAGGCAAGATGCGGGCCCTTGGCGCGCGTTACGCGCAGGTTAAAGTGCTGCTTCGCACTCCACCGTCCGCCCGAGGGCGGGGCGTGCGGTTGTTTCCCCGAAGGCGGCGTGAGGTAGCCGGTACCCCTACATCACCGCCCGCAAAGCCAGATTCACCACGATCAGCGCCACCGAAAAGGCCGGCAGAATCAGGAGCGCTTTCTTCAGCCGCTTCGGGTCCTCGCCGGCGATCGCGCCGATGATCCGCGAGCTGACCGCCAGGCCGACCCAGCCGAACATGATCACGATGCCCATCGCGGTCGCCTGCGTGGCGCTGAAAATCCTGCCAGTAATGGCGAGGGTCGTCGGAAACATCGGCGCCATGGCGATACCGGCGCAGAACACCGCAATCCAGGCGACGCGGGGCTGGCGCGTCTGGAGCGCCAGGTAGGTCGTAATCGCCATGAGCACGGAGGCGGCCAGCGTCACGGTTTCGGGATTGACCGTCTTGAAGACCGGCGCAACCGCCACGCGGCCGACCAGCATCCCCAGCGCGAAGCCAAGCGAGAGGATATTGAGCGCGCGGGACTCGGGAATGCCTTGCGCGATCAGGTGCCGCGTCAGCCAGTTCCAGACACCGACCTCGCACGCGACATAAAGGAACAGCATCGCGGCCAGCAGCCATAGCGCCGGGTGGCCGAGCAGCCCGCCGACCTGCGCGACGGAGATCGTCCCGACGGACTTCGGCACCGGCATCCTCACGCTGGCGTGAACGGCCAGCGTGCCCGCGGTGAGGATCGCCGTCAGGTAACACAGACGCGTCGAGCTGCGGCCGAGCAGGTTGGCCGAAATGAACGGAGTTGTCAAGCCGCCCAGTCCAAAGAACAGGTTCAGAAAGTTGAGCGCCGCCGCCTGCTGCTTGCCGCCGATGTCATAGACCAGCGAATTGGCGCCGGTGACGATCGTTCCGCCGCCCAGACCGAGGATGAACAAAAACAGCGCCACCTGGCCGTAGCTCGTGGACCGCGGCAACAGGAAGAGCGCAATCGCGATGAGGGCCAGGCCGAGCACCAGGCCGAGCTTGTAGCCCGAGTCGTCGATCAGCGGCCCGGTCAAAACCGACGCGATGACCAGCCCCAGCGCCTGGGCCAGGGCGATGTTGCCGTTCTGCTTGGGCGAGAGCTGGAATTTGGCGGACAGGTCGGGCAGGATGGTGCCCAACATCGCGGCAATCATGCCGTAAACGAAAATCGCCAGAATTGCGGCGAGAGCGAGCATAGGGTCTCCCTTGACCTACACGAAGTGATACTTCTCCGTCTTCCCGTCCCAGATGATTTTCTTGCCCTTCCTGTAGGAGAGCGTCGCCATGTGCCCGCTGATGGCGGCTTGCTGCCCGATCTCCGGCGGTGCGATCACCTTGCCCCGGCCCTGCACGGCATCGATGAAATTCTTCACGTGCGCCTCGATGGCCTTCTGGTCATTCCCGGGCAGGGCGATGCTCATTTCCTTGCGCGCGGCGACACGCGCGGGCGGTTTGCCGTGGAACTTCTCGGGATAGAAGTTCAGGTATTGCCGGCTCAGCACCTCGATGGTTCCCTCGTTGCCCAGGAACTGCTCCCCATAGTCGAAATGGTCGTTGCCAAAATAGCTGGAGTAATTGATATGGAATTTCGACTCGGTGTACTCGTAGAGGGCGCTGAGGGTGTCGGGCACTTCGCGGTCGTTGCCCGGCTCGGTCCAGCGGTAAATGCCGCCCGACGCCATACACGAAGCCGGCAGCGTCCGGCCGCAGACGAAGTTGGTGATGTCGGTCTGGTGGACCAGCAGGTCCGTCGAAATTCCGCCCGAGTAATCCCAGTAGAGGCGCCATTGCCGGTAGCGGCGCGCATCGAACGGGATCTTCCTGGCGGGGCCGAGAAACTTGTCCCAATCCGCGGTTTCGGGTGAGAGGCCTTCCTGGATGGGGTAGCGCCACGGATCGGTGTCCACCGCGTTCCGGTACCAGAACGCGCGCACGTAGTGGATGTCGCCGATCATGCCCTGGGCGACCATTTCCTTGGCTTTGATATAGAGGGAGTTGCTCCGGTTCTGCGTGCCGACCTGGACGATTTTGCCCGATTTTTCGGCCTCGCGGACGATGTCGAAGCCTTCCTCGATGGTATGGGCCAGAGGCTTTTCCAGGTAGATGTTCTTGCCGGCGCGCAGGGCGGCGATGGCCATTTCGTGGTGAAGATGCTCGGGGGTGGTGATGAAGACCACGTCGATCGAGGGATCCTTCAGCAGTTCGAGGTAATCGACGTAAGTCTTGGGCGTGTTGCCGCCCTTGGTTTGAACGTTGTCCTTGGCGGCGGCGAGAGCGCCCTGGAAGGTGTCGCAAACGGCGGTGACGATCACGGATTCGGGCACGGCCTGGTACATGTGGTTCATGACATACATGCCGCGGCTGCCCGTCCCGATCCAGCCGATGGTGACCTTGTCATTGGCGCCCAATGCGGGCAGCACGGCGGGAGCCACCGCCAGCGCCGCGCCCTTCAGAAAACTGCGGCGGGAAGATGCATCATTCATGAGAGCCCTCAACGAAGGATACAGGATATCAGCCGGAGGCGCGGCTGGGGGCTCATCCGGTCGCGGCTACTCCGCCCGGAGCGCGGTCATGGGATCCACGCGCGCGGCGCGCGCCGCCGGGAGCCAGGCGGCCAGGAGCGCCAGCACCAGAGCCAGCGCAGCGCTCGACGCGTACGTGAGCGGGTCAAGCGCGGTGACGCCGATCAGCAGGGATTGCGTGATATGCGCCGCGGCTCCGACGAGCAGTAGCCCGATAGGGATACCCCACGCAGCCATCTTCAAGGACTCCTCCAACATCATCTTGTGGATTTCCGCGGGGCGCGCTCCGAGCGCGACTCGCAAGCCGATTTCACGGGTTCTGCGGGACACGGCGAATTGAATTACGCCGAAGAGGCCCGCTCCGGTTAGCAGGAAGCCGAAGACGCCGAGGGCGGTGGCCGTGCTCGCCAATACGTGGTCGTAAATGAGCGCTGCGTCCATATGGTGGCGTAAGGTGGTGGCCGAGTCCACAACGAGGCCGGGATCGAACCGCTTGAGTTCCTTCCGGATGGCCTGCTCGAAGGCCTCAGGTTCCCCGGCCGTTTCGACCATGAGCGCGAGGTCGCCCCTGGGCGCTTGCGCGTAGGGCAGGTACAGATAGGGCGCGATTTCCTCGTGGAGGTAGTCTCCCATCGGGCCGTCTTCGGCAACTCCCACCACCTGGCGTATCTTGCCATCGATAGAAATCCACTGGCCGATCGGGTACCTTCCCTGAAAAACCTGCTTAGCCAATAGTTGTGAGACCACCGTCACCAGCGGGCTCCCTTCCCGGTCGTTCGGGCCGATGCCCCTGCCAGCCAAGACACGCGTCCCCATCAAAGAGAAGTAGTTGCCGCCGACATTATTCAGCCTGACGCCCAGGGGCGCCTCCCCCGGGATCTCCACCCGCGCCTTCATGCCTCCGCCCGAACCGCTCAAGGGCAGCCGTCGCGCGAATGTGGCTCCGCGCACTCCGGGCAAACGCGACAGCCGCTCGCAAGCCTGCTCGCACCATGCCGTGCGCGGCCAATTCCAGCCCGGCAGCACCGTCATCACGAATAGCTTCTTGGATGGATCGAAACCGGGACGCACATCGGCCGCATTTTTCGCGCTCCGGACAAATTGCGCCGCCATGCCGAAGAACAGCACGCTCGCGGCGATCTGTCCCGCCACCAAAAGCTTTTTTCGCCACTCCCGCCGGGGTCCGGTGAGGCCCTGTTCCGACTTCAGCACTTGATTGACGTCCAGGCGCACCGCATGCCGGATCGGCGCCAAACCGGCCAGCATGATGGAAAGCAGTGTAGCCGCCAGCGTAACCAGAAGTACGCGGTGGTCCAGGCGGATTCCAAGGTCGATAAAGCCTCCGTCGAGCATGCCTCCCGCTACCGCGGAATAAGTCGAGGCTACGTCCATCAGAAATCGCGCCAGTAAGACGCCAAGACCAGCTCCCGCAGCGGCGATCAAAGCGGTCTCCGCCAGCAACAGCCGGGCCATACGCCACGTACCCGCGCCCAAGGCTCGCCGGACGGCCAGTTCCCGTTTACGCGCCTCCGCATGAGCCGCACGCACCTGCGCGGCGTTGGCGCACCCGACAAAGAGCAGCAAACCGAGAACGGCCAGCATTGCCCCGCCTGCAACCAACCTTTGGCGCCAATTCAGCGCGAAGGGCGCTTCCAAGATCGTTGAAACGGCGCCCTTCGGAGCCGGTTTGTGTTTTCCCGCGCCGCGGATCGAGGCATCCAACTGCGCCGCCAAGCGCCGCGGGCTCACTCCGGGCTTCGGCCGGGCAATGATCTCCCAATCCCCGGAGCGTTCCTGCTTGTCGTACCGGTCTCCAATGACATCGAAGAGCGTATCGGTGCTCACCCAGACATCAAACGGGAACCCGCGCACGGCGCCGGTGAAATCTCTCGGCATGACGCCGGCGACAACAAGCGCTTTCCGGTCCAGGATAATCGTCTTCCCTACAATCCCGGGATCGCCCCCGAAGCGCCGCTGCCAGAGATGCCATCCCAGAACCGCGGCCGGCCGCCCATCCACGGTGTCGAACGAGGCCTGTCCAAGCGCAGCGCGAACACCCAGGAATCTGAAGTAGTTGCTCGTCGCCGGATTATAAAGAACGACCTCGTTCACGTCGCCGCCCAGAATCGCACCCATCCGCCGGTACGCGCAGATCTCCGCTTGCCCCTTCGTGGCCCGAGCCACGTCTTCGTAGTCGGCCCAGTCGTAATAAAACTCCTGGCCGTCGTCGCCGATCGACTTAGCTCTCAGGATTTCCCCCGGCCTCTCGAAAGGAAACGGCCGCATATATACCGCGTCCGCAATGCCGAACAGTCCTGTTGTAAGCCCAATGGCCAGCGCGATCGATACTACGCACAACGCCGTCGCGCCCGGGGCCTTCGCCAACATGCGAACCGCCAAACGTATATCTCGCAAGAACGATGCCATGACCGTACGCGTCTGCAATCGAAGCACCAGCATAAACCCAGCCACGTCAACGGGCAAACCGTCCGGATTGTCCGATTTTGAGACAGGGCGTTCGGAGCTGGGACGACAAGCAGGCTGCGGCAGCACCGATTAAAGGTCTCTAGAAGTCCGTTTCTTTACGGTAGCGGCATCTACCTGTAACTGAGCCGCGACCGTCAGGGAGCGGTAGCAACGCATCACGCGGTCGAGGTACTAGCGTCTGTGGGGCGAACCCCCGGTCCGCGCGGGGTCCCCCGACCCCGCCAAGGCCGACCAGGGGTCGGCCCGCGGGCGAGGGCGCCCGCCCCACCCCGGCTTGTCGTTTCGGGCAAACTACAGCCATCCCCACTTGAGCCAGGTCTCGATCAGATCGTCTCCGCGATAGATGATCGTGCGGTCGTCGATGCGCTGGGACCCCGGCTTGGTGGCCTGCGGCGCCTGGTACCCCTTTTTGAAAACCACCTTCAATTCGTAAGGACCGGCGACGCGATAGGGCTTGAACTCGCTCAGACGCGACATGGCCCGCTGGGCTTTCTCGCGGATCAGCTTGCAGGCTGCCGCGTGCGAGAGCGAGACGCCGGAAGACGTGCCGTTGGTGTCGTCGCTCAAGCCGTACTTCACTTCGGCGCACTCGGCCTGCGGCACCAGATCGCGCAACTCCTTGCACGCCGCCACATCGCCCGCCAGCATGATCGTCGGCACGCCGTAGTATCCGGCCAGCATCACGCGCGTGCCGATCTCACCGACCTTCTTGTTGTTAAAAGAGATGTAATCGATCACAAAACTGCCGGAATGCGTGATCACCCCTCCGGGCGCGCTCCCCATGGCATGCTGGCCGACGAAAATGAGAGCGCTATAGGATGAATCCATTCCAAGCTTGGGCGGAAGCGTGCTGCCCTGCATCAGCTTCGCCCGGGGATCGAGGTCGAGAGTCGAAAGAGTGCGGCTGCTGTCGTGCAAATCCGCCACCACCACTTCCGTCGCTCCCCCCGCCATCAGCCCATCGACCGCGGCATTGACTTCGCCGGTGAGCAGCTTGACCGTCTCCGCCCAGCGCGGGCTCTCGAAAGGCCGGCACTGCTCCTTCCAGTTGAAGACGCCGTCCACGCCCTCCGCATCGGTCACCATATACACCTTTCGGGAAGCTGGGGCTTGCGAATAAGCCGGCAATATCAGCACCGCCGACAGCAGAAGCATTCTTCTCAGGGACTTCATTGGGTTTTCCTTTCCACCTTTCCGGGATCCGGACCGCAATCTCTCATTATCAGGCGTAACCCTCAAGCCCGGCGAGGCGCCGGGTGGTTCAGAGTCGCGCGCCGATGGCGGAACTGTCAAGAAAACGTGCGACTCTGAATCTTTCGACGCCTCCCGAGCGTTGTTACGTTCGGAAGTTGCGATTCAAGCATGATGGCGGCGACAACATTGGAGATCGAGAGTTGGCCGCAGACGATCGATGATTTCGATCGCCTGATCGAGACGACGCAAGACGAACTGCTCCAATTCGCGTTCTACCGGCTCGGCAACCGGGCCGATGCCGAGGATGCGGTGCAGGACGTCTACGTGCAGGCCTTTCGGGACCGGGCCAAGCGCCAGCACGTTACCGGGGTCCGGCCGTACCTGTTTCGCATGGTCCGCAATCGGTGTACCGGCGCTCTGCGCCTCCGGTCGCGGCAGGCACGCCAGGCGGCCGGCGAGACCTTCCGCGGAGAGGATGCGTTCTCGTCGATCGTCTGATGTGTTCTGAAGGAGGGCCGGGCAGATGAACCGGCGGTCTCTAGCAAAATGGGCGGTGGCTGCCGCCGCCCGTTTCCCCTTCCTGTACTTCCCGCCCTGATTAAGCCTCCCCACGGCCGCCCCCCGCGCTGCTATAATGACCGTAGATGTCAAGCCGCAAGAGTGGGCGAAAGCCCACTTTTTTGTTGGCCGCTGAACTCCAAGCAAATGAATGACGCGATCGTCGCCCGTGTAACGGAGATCGCCCGGCGTGTGGCTGATTCCGAAGGCCTCGAAATCGTGGAGGTTCAGCTTCTCGGAGGGGGCGCAAAGCGCGTGCTCCGAATCACCATCGACAAGCCCCAGGGTGTGTCCCATGCCGATTGCGAGCTGATTTCCCAGCAGGTTGGAACCATTCTGGACGTCGAGGATGTCATTCCGGGCAGCCGCTACCGGCTCGAAGTAACCTCGCCCGGGGTGGAGCGGAAACTGATCGGCGCGCGTGATTTTCAGCGCTTCCTCGGCCGGAAGGCCAGGGTGGTGCTGTTCGAGCCGGTGGAGGACCGGCGGCACTGGGAGGGAAGGCTCGCGGAGTTTTCCGGCGATGTCGTCACACTCGAGGCGGCGCCCGGCAAGACCATCCGTTTCCCGGTCCAACAGGTCCAAAAGGCGAACCTCAAGTTCGACTGGTAATCCCGAACAACGAAAAAGGAAAGCACCTTGGGCACGATCTATCAATCCATTGAGATTCTGAGTAAGGAGAAGGGGATCGATCCTCAGATCGTTATCGACGCGGTCAAAGACGCCATGCTGGTGGCTGCCCGCAAGCACTACCACACCACCGAGGACCTGGTCGCGGACTTTGACGAGCACAGCAAGGCGATCCTGATCTTCGCCGTGAAAAAGGTGGTCGAAACGGTCGAGGACGCCGTCAACCAGCTCACCCTCGCTCAAGCCCTGGCGCTCGATCCCGCCGCGGAGATCGGCTCGGAAATCCGAATCGCCAAGGCGACCGACATCCTCGGCCGCATCTCGGCCCAGACCGCCAAGCAGGTGATTCTCCAGAAGGTCCGGGAAGCCGAGCGCGAAACGGTGTTTCAGGAATTCTCCGGCCGCGTGGGCGAGCTGGTCAATTGCACGGTCAAGCGCGTGGAGGGGATGGACCTGATCGTCGATATCGGCAAAACCGAGGCCCGGCTGCCGAAAAAGGAACAATCCAAACTGGAGAGTTTCAGCGTCGGGGATCGCATCCGCTGCGTGATCAAGGCCGTCGATAAGGCGGGCAAGACGCCCGGCGTGCTGGTGTCGCGCGCGGCGCCCGAACTGGTGGCGCGCCTCTTCGAGCAGGAGGTGCCCGAGATCTACGACAACACGGTGACCATCAAAGCCTGCGCCCGCGAGGCGGGTGAGCGCACCAAGATCGCCGTCGAGAGCCGCGACCGCGATGTGGATAGCGTGGGCGCTTGCGTGGGCATGAAGGGCATGCGCGTGCAGTCCATCATCCGGGAGCTGCGGGGCGAGAAGATCGACATCATCGAGTATTCCGATGACGCGGTCAGCTTCGCCACGCACGCCCTCAGCCCCGCCAAAATCAGCCGCGTCAGCATCGTCGATCCGAACGACAAGCACATGGAGGTCATCGTGGACGACTCCCAGCTTTCGCTCGCCATCGGTAAGAAGGGACAGAACGTCCGTCTCGCGGCCAAGCTGCTCGGCTGGAAGGTGGATATCAAGAGCGAAGAGGAGAAGCGGCAGGAGGTCGAATCGCAAATGGCCGGCCTGGTCGTTTCCGGCGCGCCGGTCTCGATCCTCGCCGAACACGGCTTGACGGATCACGTCGTCGAGCAGTTGATAGAGTCCGGAATCGGCACGGTCGAGAAACTCGGCGCAATGACGCCGGAGCAACTGGAGGATATCCAGGGAATCGGGCCGGAAACCGTGGAAGCGATCCAGGTCGCGGTGAACAGCTATTACGGGCAGTTCGAAGAACAACCCGGCGGCGCGGCCGAGGGCGAGTATGCGGCCGGGCAGCCGGAAGCCGGCGGGATCGAGACCGGCCTGGAAGAGCAGGCCGCGCCGGAACCCTCTCTCGGCGGCGACGCGCCGGCCGAAGCGGCGCCGGTCGAAGCGGCGCCGGCCGAGGCGGCTGAAGAGGCAGTGGCTGAAGAGGCGCACGCTGAAGAAGTGGCAGAGGCGCCGGCCGAAGCGGTGGTCGAGCCGCGGGCTGAAGAGGCAGGCGATCTGCCGGAATCCGATGCGGGTCCGGACGGCGCCTCCGAGGCCAAGCCCGTCTGAACGGGCTCCAACTTGTTGAGTTTTGGTACGATAAAGGACTCGGATTGAAGTTCCCGGCGGGTGGTCTTAGGGCAAGCCAGCTTGGGGCGAGGTGTGTGGGAAAGGCCGGCCACTATTGTTGTCTGTCCTGAGCGAGGTAAGTCAACCGAACTTAGATATGAAGAAGATCCGGATTAACGAGCTGGCGCGGGAATGCGAGCAGCCGAACAGCGCGATCATTGCAATCCTGCCGGAGTTCGGTGTCACCGAAAAGAAGACGCATTCCAGCTCGATCGACGACGATGTCGCGGAACGGATCCGGCGGCATTTCGGCGCTGTTGCCGGGGGCGCCGGAACCGGGGAAGCGTTAGAGGAAGCCGAGGAACTTCCGGCTTTTGGAGAGGAGCCACTAGGGGCCGAGCGGAGGCCTGTGTCCGAACCGGGAGCGCCGGAGGCGGCCCAGCAGGCCGAAACTGGTGAAGGCACACAGCCGTCCGGTGCGGCGCCGGCATTTCAGCAGGGTCTCACGACGGAAGAGCGAATGGCGTCGCGCCCCGCGGCGCACCCGTTACGGCCTCCGCTGCTCGGAAAAGGGGGAAGGCCCGCACCGATTCACCCCCCGGTGGGCGCGGCGCCGCAGCCTTCCGCGCCGGCGCCGGTAACGGCCGCGAGTCCTGCCCCCGCCTCGGGAGCGCCTGTGGGTGCGAGTATCCCGGCGAAGCCTCTGCCGTCCGCGCCGCGGCCGGGCCAAATCATCTCCGGGCCGCGGCAACCCTTCCCGGGCGGACTGGCGGAGATGCCACGGGCGGCCGCCGCGCGCCCCGGCGCTCCGCAACGTCCGGAGGCCCCGGCGCGTTCGGCCGCGCTGCCACGCCCTGCCCCGTCCCGGCAGGCGCCTCCGCCGCAAGCAACGCCGCAGGCGCAGACGCCGCCGAGCGCCGTGGTTACTTCACGTCCGGCTCTGGCCGGACAGCCGGCCGCGAGACCCGTGGTGCCGCCGCGGCCCGACTTGGTGGCGCGTCTTTCCCAGACCAAAGCGATGCCCGGCCAGCCGCAGCCGCGGCCCAACCTGCCGCTTCGCCCGTCCACGGTGCCCATTCCCGGGCAACCGATTTACAAAGGTCCGCTGCGGCCAAGCCAGCCATTCCTGCGGCCGCGCGTGGGCGCTCCCGCCGCCGGCCCCATGGCCCGAGGGCGCGGCCTGCACCCCACCACACCGCTACGGCCCGAGGTCGCCACGCTCCCGGCCACCGAGCAGCAGCGCCGCGGGCAGAAGGACCGCCCGCGCCCCATCATCGACCGCGAAGCCGAGCGCGAGGGCAAGCTTCGCAGCGTTCCGCTGGCGCGCCGTGGCGAGGAGACCAGCCGCCTCGCGGAAGGCAAGGAATTCACGGTTGCCGAAGGGGTCACCGTCAAAGAGCTTTCCGAAAAGCTCGGCCTCAAGGCCAACCTGGTCATCAAGAAGCTGGTCGATCGCAAGATCTTCGCGACCATCAACCAGGCGCTCGACGTGAAGCTCGCCGAGGACCTGGCGCGGGCCTTCGGCGCCCACGTTTCCACGATCAGCTTCGAGCAGGAGACCGCCGATCTGCAAGAGGTCGCCCAGCCTGAAGAAGATGGAGGCCCCGTGAAACGGCCTCCGGTGGTTACCGTCATGGGTCACGTCGATCACGGCAAGACGTCTCTGCTCGATGCGATCCGCTCGAGCCGCGTCGCCGAGAGCGAGGCCGGCGGCATCACCCAGCACATCGGCGCCTCCACGGTCGATAAGAATGGCCGCAAGATCGTCTTCATCGATACGCCCGGCCACGAAGCGTTCACGCGCATGCGCGCCCGCGGCGCCAAGGTCACCGATATCGTCGTGCTGGTGGTTGCGGCGGACGACGGGGTCATGCCGCAGACGATCGAGGCCATCGACCACGCCCGCGCCGCGCAGGTGCCCATCCTTGTCGCGATCAACAAAATCGACAAGGCGGACGCCCAGCCGGAGCGGGTAAAACAGCAGCTCTCGGACCGCAACCTGGTTCCGGAAGAGTGGGGCGGCGACACCGTCATGGTGGCCGTCTCCGCGCGCACGAAACAAAACCTCGACCTGCTGCTCGAGATGATCCTGCTGGTCGCCGACATGCAGGACCTCAAGGCGAACCCGGGCCGTCCGGCCGTGGGGACCGTGCTCGAAGCGCAGCTTGACCGCGGCCGCGGCCCGGTGGCCACGGTGCTGGTGAGAAACGGCACGCTGCGCGCCGGCGAGTTCTTTATTTGCGGCCAGGTGTTCGGCAAGGTCCGCGCCATGTTCGACGATCATGGCAGCGCGGTGAAGGAAGCCGGCCCCTCCACCCCGGTCGAGGTGCTGGGTCTCGAAAACCTGCCCGAGGTCGGCGAGACGATCCAGGTGGTGACCGACACGGCCAAGGCCAAGCAGATCGTCATCTACCGCGAGGCGAAGGCGCGCGAGCAGGCGCTAGCCAAGAACACGCGGCTTACGCTCGACCAGTTGCACAAGCAGATCAAGGAGGGCGAGACCAAGGAACTGCCGGTCATTCTGAAAGCCGACGTCGGCGGCAGCGCCGAGGTGATCGCCGAAACCCTCCAGAAGCTCTCGACCGACAAGGTCCGCATCCGCGTAATCTCGAGCGGCGTCGGCGCGATCACCGAGACCGATGTTCTGCTGGCTTCCGCGTCGAACGCGATCATTATCGGGTTCAACGTCCGGCCGGATCGCGGAGCGGCGGCGCTGGCCGAGCAGGAGAAGGTCGATATCCGGCTGCACACGATCATTTACGATCTCACTGACGAGATCAAGCGCGCGATGAGCGGTATGCTCGAGCCCGTCTTCAAGGAGGTCTACCGCGGCCGCGCCGAGGTCCGCGAGATCTTCCGGATCAGCAAAGTCGGCACGGTGGCCGGCTGCCTGGTGGTGGAAGGCTCCATTCCGCGCGACGCCGAGATCCGGCTGCTGCGCGACAACGTGGTGGTGAAGTCGGGAAAACTCGCCTCCTTGAAGCGGTTCAAGGATGATGCGAGCGAGGTGCGCGCCGGTCTGGAGTGCGGCCTTTCCGTCGAGAACTACAACGACTTGAAGCCCGGCGACATCATCGAGGCCTTCGCCACGGAGAGGATCGCCCCCGAAGTATTCGCCTGATCCCGTGATGGCAACCATCGGTGTTCTGACGATCGAGATGCGGTTGGAGAATTCGCATTCGCTCAAGGACAAGCGCCACGTCGTCCAAAGCTTGAAAGAGCGGCTACGGCACAAGTTCAACGTGGCGGTGGCCGAGATCGATCACCAGGATCTGTGGCAGCGCGCGGCCGTCGCCGCGGTAACCGTGTCGAGCGACCACGGCCACGCCGCGCTGGTGCTCCAGTCGGTGGAAAAGGAAGCCGCCGCGATGCTCGGGCCGGAGCTGGTCAACGCCACCCTGGAGTGGCTGGAGTAGCCGGATGGAATCCCGCCGTGCCCAGCGCGTCTCCGAAGCGCTGCGGGAAGAACTCATCGAACTGGTCGGATATGAGCTGGAGGACCCTCGCCTGATCGGGGTGACGGTCACCGAAGCCCATTTGTCTCCCGACGGGCGCCACGCCCGGGTGCTGGTGGCGTTGCGGGGGCCGGAGGCCGAGCGGCGCGGCGCCCTGGCGGCGCTCGACCGCGCCAAGAGCCTTCTCCGCCGCCACCTGGCTACCCGTTTGCGGCTGTTTCGGGCTCCCGAGCTTCATTTTGAAGAAGATACGTCGTCAGGCGGCGAGGACCGGATTGACCAGCTTTTGAAACGCATCCACAAGACCTCCGCCCGGACGCGGCCGGCCGCCGGCGAGGCTAGGCCGGCCTCGGACGCGGGCGATTCCTCATCCCCAGGCGCGCTGAATCCCAGAAAAGCCGAAAATTTCCTGGAGAAATGACCCGTAAGCTGCCTCGCTTCGTGCTAATTTTGTGGATGTTGCCCCTTATGGGGCAATTTCAGGGCCAATCCGGCAGGGCGGATCAGGCCCCCCGGCAGTTGCTCCGGCTCGAGGAAAGCCTCGATGCCATGGGCACTACTTACACGGTCACGCTCTACGGTTACAGCGAGGACCAGATGGAGGCCGCTGTGGAAGCAGCCTTCAACGAGGTGCGCCGGCTGGACCAGATGATGTCGAACTATCTTCCCGCGAGCGAGCTCAGCGGGGTGAATCGCCATGCCGCCGAACGGCCGGTGAAGGTCACGCCGGAGTTTTTCAATCTGCTCGCGGACTGCATGGAGTACAGCCGCCAGAGCCAGGGCGCGTTCGATATCACTGTCGGCCCTCTGATGAAGGTCTGGGGGTTTTATAAAGGCGCCGGACACCTGGCGCCGAAGGAAGAAGTCGCCAGGGCATTGAAGAAAGTTGGATACAAGAACGTGATTCTTGACCGCGAGAACCGGACCGTCCGATTCGCCCAGCCGGGTGTGGAGCTCGACCCCGGAGGCATCGGCAAAGGCTACGCGGTGGACCGGATGGTGGACATTTTGAAAGAAAACGGGATCGCCTCCGCGCTGGTCTCGGCGGGCGGCAGCAGCATTTACGCTCTCGGCGCGCCTGACCACGGCGAACAGGGCTGGGAGGTGAAGATCCGCGACCCGAAGAACGCCCGAAAGACGGTCGAGGATGTGTATCTGAAGAATCAGTCGATGTCCACCTCGGGCAGCTATGAAAAGTTCTTCGAAGCCGACGGCCGTGTTTACAGCCACATCATGGACCCCCGGACGGGGTTCCCCGCCCAGGGCATGCTCTCGGCATCCGTCATCACGCCTCGAACGCTCGACAGCGAAGCGTGGACCAAGCCGTACTTCATTCTGGGCCGCCAGTGGGCGGCCAAACATAAACCTGCGGATTTTCGGGTTTTCCTATGCGAGGACAAAGCGGAACAGCCATGCGCGTGGCTCCAATGAGTAGCCGGTTCTTAGACGCCTGCCGGCGCAGGCCCACGGATGCACGGCCCGTGTGGTTCATGCGCCAGGCCGGCCGTTATCTCAGACAATATCGCGATGTCCGCGCCAAGCACGGGATCCTCGAGATCTGCAAGCGGCCGGACCTGGCCGCTACGGTCACGCTCCAGCCGGTCGAGATTCTCGACGTGGATGCGGCGATCATCTTCGCCGACCTGCTGCTCCCGGTCGAGCCGATGGGGCTGAAGCTGCGGTTCGCTTCCGGAGAAGGGCCGATTATCGCCAACCCGGTGCGCACTTCCGAAGACATCGACGCTCTCTCCATCTCCAATACGGACGACCTCGGCTATGTTGGCGAGGCGATCGGCCTGGTGGTGAAGGCGCTCGGCGGCAAGGTGCCCGTGCTGGGTTTCGTCGGCGCCCCGTTCACGATCGCCAGCTACATGATCGAAGGCGGCGCGTCGCGGACGTTCCTGCGGACCAAGCAGATGATGTACGGCAACGAGACGCTCTGGCGGCGATTGATGGGCAAGCTGGTGGACGTTCTCGGGCCATTCGCGATCCTTCAGGTCGCCTCGGGCGCGCGCGCGATCCAGGTCTTCGACAGTTGGGTCGGGGCGCTCGGACCGGACGATTACGTGCGCTTCGTGGCGCCTTACTCCCGCGCGCTCATTGAGCGCATCCGCGCGACCGGCGTGCCGGTGATTCATTTCGGAACGGGCGCGGGCGGCTATTTCCGCGAGTTGCACGCGGCGGGCGGAGACGTGCTCGGCGTGGACTGGCGCGTCAATATCGACCAGGCCTGGATGGATATCAGCTACCGGTCGGCCATCCAGGGGAACCTGGACCCTGCGGCGCTGTTCGCGCCCCTGCCCGAATTGAAGGCGCGCATTCACGAATTGCTGAAACGCACGGGCACGCGCCCCGGCCATATCTTCAACCTGGGACACGGTCTGCTGCCCGAGACGCCGGTGGATGCGGTCAAGGCCGTCGTGCAGATGGTGCGCGAATTCAAGCCGTGAGGACGCGGAGAAGCGCTCCACCGCTCCCTGACGGTCGCGGCTCAGTAACACTGTTCCGAGCCGCGACCGTCAGGGAGCGGTTGGACTGGCTCCGCGGCGCATTGTGACTGACGCCGTTCTTCTGCTGGCTCACGGCGCTCCCGAACGCGCCGAGGACGTTCCCGAATATCTGAGTTATGTCCGCGGAGGACGGCCTACGCCGGCGTCCGTCGTCGAGGAAGTCCGCCGCCGCTACGTCGAGATCGGCGGCGGATCGCCCTTGCTGGCGCGCACGCGGGAACAGGCACAAGCGCTCGAGCGCGAGCTTTCCGTCCGCGTGTATTTCGGAATGCGCAACTGGCATCCGTTTATCCAGGAGACCGTCGCAAAAATGAAGGCGGACGGCGTCGGGCGCGCCGTCGCGATCTGTCTCGCGCCGCAGTACTCGAAGGCCAGCGTCGGTTTCTATTTCCGCCGCGTCCAGGAGGCCAAAGTCGAGGCGGGGCTCGATGCCGAAATCCTCTGGACGAAAACCTTTCACGACTCGCCCCTGCTGATCGAAGCGTTCCACGAGCGCCTGGCGCCGCTTCTGCCTGCCTCGAAGGTTCTGTTCACCGCCCATAGCCTGCCCGAACGGGTGCTCGAGCGCGCCGACCCTTACGACGCCGAAGCCAAGGCCACCGCGGCCGCGGTCGCCCGCCGCGCGGGCCTGGCCGATTGGGATTTCGCCTATCAGAGCCAGGGATTCACCGAAGAGAAGTGGCTCGGCCCGACGGTTGAATCGCGCCTCGACGCATACGCCGCCGAAGGTGTGCGCGAGTTGGTGCTCGCGCCGATTGGTTTTGTTTCCGACCACGTCGAAATCCTGTACGACGTGGATATTCTCTTTCGCGGCTACGCTTGCGAGCGCGGGATCGTGCTGCGCCGCCCCGAATCGCTGAACGATTCTCCCACCTTGATTCGCGCTCTCGCCGAAACGGCCAGGCAGAAACTATGCCCCGGGTAGCGGTCGTCGGCGGCGGGATTTCCGGCCTGTCCAGCGCGTATTACCTGGCAGAGAGGGGAATCGGCTGCACGCTGATCGAGCGCCAGGCGCGTTTCGGCGGAGTGATCGATACCGAGCGCATCCAGGGCTGCGTGCTCGAAGCGGGACCCGACAGTTTCATCTCGCAGAAGCCGTGGGCGCTGCAACTGATTCGGGAACTCGGGCTCCGCGACGACGTCATCGGCTCGAACGACCATCTGCGGATCACGTATGTCGTGAAAGGCGGACGGCTGGTGCCGCTGCCCGACGGCCTGATGCTGATGATCCCCACCAAGATCCTTCCGCTGCTTCGGACGTCCCTGCTCGGGTGGGGAACGAAACTGCGCATGGGCCTCGAGTGGTTCCGGCGGCCGGCCGCCGGCGCGCTGCCGGACCAGTCCGTGGCGGGCTTCGTCGCCGGGCACTACGGGCAGCAGGCGGTGGACTATCTCGCCGAGCCGCTGCTGGCGGGCGTTTACGGCGGCGATCCGGAGAAGCTCAGCGTCGCGAGCGTGCTGCCCCGTTTCGTCGAGCTGGCGCAGAAGTACGGCAGCCTCACCCGGGGCGTGCTCCACGAGCGGCGGAAGACCGCCAGGCAGGCCAAGGGAATGCCGCTGTTCCAGACGCTCAAGGGCGGCCTGGGACAGCTTGTCGAAGCGCTCGTTGCGCAGACCCGGCCCGCTCCCGAGGTGATTCACGGAACCGCCGAAGCCCTCGAACGGCACCCGGCCGGCTATCGGGTGCGGGTCAACGGCGTCTGGCTCGAAGCCGCTCACGTGGTGCTGGCCTGCCCGGCCTACCAGGCGGGAGCGCTCGTCGGCCCGGTGGAGGGCGAGCTGGCCGCGCTGTTGAACGCGATCCCCTATTCCAACTCGATCACTATCTCGCTCGGCTACGAGCGCGCCGGCTTCCGGCACCCGCTCAACGGCTTCGGGTTCCTGGTGCCGAAGAAGGAGCGGAGCCTCATGGTGGCGTGTACGTGGGTGGGGACGAAGTTCTCGCACCGCGTCGCGCAGGATCGGGCCGTGCTCCGGTGCTTCGCCGGGGGCGAAGATGCGGGTGTGCTGAGCCTCTCCGACGAGAACCTGATCGCCGGCGTGCGCCGTGAGTTAGAGGCCCTCATGGGCGTGACGGAGAAGCCGGTGTTCACGCACATCGCCCGCTGGCCGCGCTCGATGGCGCAGTACACCGTGGGCCA
>Ga0326728_10002202_pt1 | contig 65874 bp, 63 predicted proteins | sample MB3enrmetagenome_FD_207602 | JGI IMG/M metagenome (GOLD analysis project Ga0326728, IMG submission 207602) | Lab enriched peat soil microbial communities from McLean, Ithaca, NY, United States - MB31MN | ecosystem: Environmental > Terrestrial > Soil > Wetlands > Peat | place: USA: New York...
TTTGCCTCCTTCGTCCCGCTGGTCCCGCCATGGACCGCTGCCACTTTGGCCTTTTCCATTTTCACTATGCAATAATAAGCTTTTATGGGTGAGAAGTCAACGGAAAAATGCGGATTTTAGCGGATTTTTGCAAAGCCCTAATTATTAGCCACTTGTACAGCCGGCTCACGCCATAGTGAACGGGAAAAACGCCCCGGGCGGCCAAACGCAAACAAAGAATTGAACCACGGATTTCGCGGATTTCATGGATGAAGGATTCTCCATCCCCACTGCCCTTGGAAGGCAATCTCCACAGAAGCACACGAAGGCAACGAAGAGGGATTCTTCCTTCGTTTCCTTTGTTCCCTTCTGTTCAAGAAAATTCCGGCACCCGCAGATGAAGAATTTTGGAACAGGAGGGAACAGAGAACGGAGAGAAACTCTGTGCGGCTGCGCTTCATGCTGTCGGACGTGATCGGACTCGGCGACAAACCCATCGCCACCCCTGGCCAACATTCCGGCGGACCCTCAACTGGCATGCGCCATGCTTTTGCTTGCCGGCTGGAAGTGTCACTTTTACGTGACCTCTCGGCGTGCAGAAGAAGTGTCAATAGTGAGGAGGACTGACACGAATGGCGCGGCACGCGGGAATCCACGAATCATCCGATTTGACGACAAACTTGGCGACTTGCGCCCGTTGCTTGGGTGGCAACGCTTTGAATTGCTTGATGAGGGTTTGTGCTGTCGTGCCGCCAATGAACCATGACGGCAGGAGTTTGGCAGGCAACACTCAGGAGCAGGGGATGGGACTGATGGGACTTATCCCGGATATTTCATATCCCCGCCGGAAGGTGCCACACCATGAATGGTGGGGCGGCGCTGCCGCGCCGCCCTGAATCAGGGCGAAGCAGCAGCTTCGCCCTACCAGACTATGAATTGTCCGCGTTATGGAAGGTATGGGAGGATGGGATGGGTTGGGCGCGAGATTAGCGGGCGGGCTTGGGTTCGGGGGGCGGGGGTTTCTGGGGCTGGAATTTCAGGGCGCCGGCGGCGGCGGTGACTTTGATGGCGTCGCCGGGCTTGAATTCACCGGAGAGGAGTTTCATGGCCAGAGGGTTGAGCAGCTCTTCCTGGATGGCGCGCTTGAGGGGGCGGGCGCCAAATTGGGGGTCGTAGCCTTCCTTGGCCAGGAAACGGGTGGCGGCGGGGTCAAGGGTGACGGTGAGTTGTTGCTGGGCCAGACGGTCTTTGAGGCGGAGCAATTGGAGTTCGACGATGGCGGCGATTTGTTTTTCGTCCAGGCTGTGGAAAATGATGATGTCGTCAATGCGATTGAGAAATTCGGGGCGGAAGTATTTCTTCAATTCGGCGCGGACCAGTTCTTCCATGCGGGCGTGCTCCTTGGCGGCGGCGCCGATTTCGCCGGTAAAGAATTCCTGGATGATGGGGGAGCCGATGTTGCTGGTCATGATGATGAGGGCGCTCTTGAAATCCACGGTGCGGCCCTGGCCGTCGGTGAGGCGGCCGTCGTCCAGGACCTGGAGGAGGACGTTGAAGACGTCGGGGTGGGCCTTTTCGATTTCGTCGAAGAGGACGACGCTGTAGGGGCGGCGGCGGACGGCTTCGCTGAGCTGGCCGCCTTCCTCGAAGCCGACGTAGCCGGGGGGCGCGCCGATGAGGCGGGCGACGGCGTGGCGCTCCATGTATTCGCTCATGTCAATGCGGACCATGGCGTTCTCGTCGTCAAATAGAAATTCGGCGAGGGCGCGGGCCAGCTCGGTTTTGCCGACGCCGGTGGGGCCGAGGAAAATGAAGGAGCCGAGGGGGCGGTTGGGTTCCTGCAGGCCGCTGCGGGCGCGGCGGACGGCGTTGGCCACGGCGGCGACGGCCTCGGTCTGGCCGACGACGCGGCGGCTGAGGCGTTCCTCCATGTGGACCAGTTTTTCGCGCTCGCCCTCGAGGAGGCGGCTGACGGGCACGCCGCTCCAGGCGGCGACGACGCGGGCGATGTCCTCGGCGGTGACTTCCTCGTTGAGGAGGCGCGTGCCCTGGCGGCGGGCGAAATCCTTCTGGGCGGCGTCGAGTTTGCGGCGCAGCTCGGGGATGCGGCCGTATTGGATTTGGGAGGCGAGGTTGAGGTCGCCGGCGCGCTGGGCGGATTCTTGTTGTTGACGGGCTTCCTCCAACTGGCCGTTGAGGATGGCAATGGCGTTGATGGCGGCTTTTTCGTTTTGCCAGGCGGCTTTGAGGCGGGCGGCTTGTTCCTTAAGGTTGGCGAGGTCGCGCTCGATTTTCTTGAGGCGTTCGCGGGAGGCGTCGTCCTTTTCCTTGCGCAGGGCGTTCTGCTCGATTTCCAACTGCATGATCTGGCGCTCCAGTTGGTCCAGTTCGGCGGGCATGGAGTCCTGCTCCATGCGAAGGCGGGAGGCGGCTTCGTCCATCAGGTCCACGGCCTTGTCGGGGAGGAAACGTCCGGTGATGTAACGATGGGAGAGGGTGGCGGCGGCGACGAGGGCGGCGTCCTGGATGCGGACGCCGTGGTGGACTTCGTAGCGTTCCTTGAGGCCGCGGAGGATGGCGATGGTTTCCTCGACGCTGGGTTCGGTGATGTAAATGGGCTGGAAGCGGCGTTCGAGGGCGGGGTCTTTTTCGATGTGCTTGCGGTATTCATCGAGGGTGGTGGCGCCGACGCAGCGCAATTCGCCGCGGGCCAGGGACGGCTTGAGCATGTTGGCGGCGTCGGCGGCGCCTTCGGCCGCGCCGGCGCCGACGATGGTGTGGAGTTCGTCAATGAAAAGGAGGACGCGGCCCTGGCTGGCGGTTACTTCCTTGAGGAAGGCCTTGAGGCGGTCTTCAAATTCGCCGCGGAATTTTGCGCCGGCGATCATGGCGCCGAGGTCCAGGGCGACGAGTTTTTTGTTTTTGAGCGATTCGGGCACGTCGCCGCTGACGATGCGGCGGGCCAGGCCTTCGACGATGGCGGTTTTGCCGGTGCCCGGCTCGCCGATGAGGACGGGATTGTTCTTAGTGCGGCGGGAGAGGACTTGCATGACGCGGCGGATTTCCTCGTTGCGGCCGATGACGGGGTCAATTTTGCCGGCGCGGGCCAGGGCGGTGAGGTCGCGGCCATATTTTTCCAGGGCCTGGAATTTGTCTTCGGGGTTGGGGTCGGTGACGCGCTGGTTGCCGCGCAATTCGGCCAAAGCTCTGAGGAGGGCGTCGCGGGTCAGGCCGGCGCCGCGGAAGATTTTCTGCAAAGGCGGTTCGGCCTGTTCGAGCAGGCCGAGGAGGAGGTGTTCGGCGCTGATGTATTCGTCGTGGAGCTGGGAGGCCTGGGTGGCGGCAGCATCGAGAGTTCTTTTCAGGGCCGGGCTGAGGAAGAGGTCGGCGGAAGGGGCGCCGTGGACTTTGGGTTTGCGGTCTATCTCGCGCTGGGCGGCGGCGGCGAGGACGGGGACGGGGAGGCCGAGCTTGTCCAGAAGGGCGGGAATCAGGCCGTCTTGTTGCTCGAGCAAGGCGGCGAGGAGGTGGACGGTGTCCACTTCCTGATTGGAATTGCGCTGGGCGACCTGGTTGGCCTGTTGGAGAGCTTCCTGGGCTTTGATAGTGAGACGATCCGGTGACATGGTTGGAAAGGGTTCAGGGTTTAAGATTAAGAAACCGCAACCCCAAAAAGTCGAATGCGCCCGATCATCTGGGAACGGGCGTGGGTGTGAAGGGCGGGGGTCTGGCGCCGGGGGCGGGCAGACGGAGGGTGTTGGTGGACCGGTTGGTTTGGGGAGCGGGGGGGGGGGGGGCGGTGGAGTTGAGTTCCGTGAGGAGGGCCAGGGTGAGGTCGTTTTCACCGCTGGCATAGAGAACCAGGGGATTGCCCGTCAAGGTCAGGCCCGTGCGGTCAAGCACGAGGGTGTAGCCCTGTTTTTTAGCCGTCGCCTCCATGACGGCGCGAATTTCCGTGGTGAGGTCTTTTAGGTTCCGGCCCCATTGATCCTCCAGTTGGAGTTGCGTGCGGTTGGAAAAGGTGGTGATGGATTGGCTCTGGAACCGGAGCGTGACTTCAATGTCTTTGACAAGAGTCTTGTATTGGGCGCGCTGATCGGCGGAAACGGCCTGGTCTTCAGCCTTGGCCTCGGCCTGGCGCCAGTCGTCTTCGCTCTGTTTGAGGGAGTCATTCATGGCTTTGAGTTGATTGTCGCGCTCGACGAATTTGTTGGAGATGAGGGTGACGGCCTGAATGGTCTTGTAATAGTCCCCGACTATTTTGTGGTAATCTGCGGTGGCGATTTTGAAGTCGGCGGCGAAGCCGCCGGAGCAAAAGGCGAGGAGGGAGATGCCGAACAACCCGATTTGAATTTTCGTTTTCATAAAGGGGAATAGGATGCTTCTTAGATGGAAAATTGCAAGTCTGGCCCGTCATCTGGTGGACGAAATAGAAGCAGGGCTTGGAGAACTCCGCCCCCGTAATGTCCAGATGTTGTAATGGTGAGGCTACAATCTTCGCTGTGCAAGGGGGACAACCGTGGATTGGACGCCCAGCGTTTCAGCCGTCCCTCCGGGACTGGAGGTGTTCTGCCACATTGACCCGGCACTGGCGTGCCGGGCTATTATCGAATGTCCCTCCGGGACGTCCCGGCGTTGAAACGCCGGGCTATGTTCAGCCGTCCCTCCGGGACTGGCACAGTACAGAATTTTGATCCCGGCGTTGAAGCGCCGGGCTAATTCCATTGGTCCCTTTGGGACTTGCGGTGTTTTGCCGAATCGGCCCGGCACTGGCGTGCCGGGCTATTATCGGATGTTGCAGGCGCCCCGTCGGCAGGGTTCATTTTGAGACGGAGCAGATTAAGTCAATAATGTCCATGCACTGGTCAAGGATTGCCATTGCCGAGGCATGGTGTCGAATGGTATTGTGCCCGCCATGGTAATCGGTCAGTCTTGGTTGGCGGGATGAGACTTTTTTGAGCCGAACCTCGAATTCCTGGGAAGAAAGTCACGGCTCGACAGAGTCTCGCCCTATCTGTCAACCTTGGCACGACGCATTACTGGCGCTGAGATTGAAAGGCTGATATTGGTCAAGCGCCCATGGGGCGCAAAGAGAAAACAAATTTATGCAAGAAACAAAACGACTCGTGGAAAAAGATCCGCCGTTGAATAAGGATGATTTGATCGTCATCACCGGAGCCGGCGGCTTCATTGCCGGCAACCTGGCGCTCCACTTCAAGAAGCGGGGCTTCACCAACATCCGCGCGGTGGACAAGAAGCCGCTTTACGAATGGTACCTCCATGTTCCCGGCGCGCAAAATCTCTCGCTGGACGTGAGCCGGGAGGACAACTGCCGCCGCGTGTGCGAAGGGGCGGTGGAGGTGTACAATCTGGCGGCCGACATGGGGGGCATGGGTTTCATCGAACGATTTCGCGTGGAATGCCTGCGGAGCGTGCTCATCAACACACACATGGTGGAGGCGGCTTACCAGGCCGGGGCGCGCCGCTACTTTTTCTCCAGCTCGGCCTGCGCCTACAACACGCTGCTGCAAACGGACCCGAAGGTGCGGGCGTTGAAAGAATCGGACGCTTACCCGGCAATGGCGGAACGGGGCTATGGGTGGGAGAAATTATTTTCGGAAATGGTCTGCCAGGAATACTGGCAGGAACGGGGCCTGAAAACGGCGGTGGCGCGATTTCACAATGTCTATGGGCCGCACGGCACCTGGGACGGGGGGCGGGAGAAGGCGCCGGCGGCGCTGTGCCGCAAGGTCATCGAGGCGATTGACACCGGGAGCAAGGAGATCACGCTCTGGGGCAGCGGCGAGCAGACCCGCAGCTTCATGTATATCGCGGACTGCCTGGAAGGGATTGATAAGATCATGCACTGCGATGAATTGATCGCCACGCCGATCAACCTCGGTTCCAGCGAAATGGTTTCCATCAACGAGCTGCTTTCCAAGGTCGAAAAGATCGCGGGGGTGAAAATGAACCGCAAATATGACCTCAACGCGCCGCAGGGCGTGGCGGGCCGCAATTCCGACAACACGTTCATCAAGAAAGTTCTGAAGTGGGAACCGAGCACGAAACTGGACAAGGGCCTGGCGGAAACTTATGCGTGGATCAAGGAACAATATGCCCGGCGCAAGGCGGGCAAACGGGTGGGGATCGGCTGATGAAAAGCAGCGTCACTTCGCCGGTCGCCAAGCTGCTGGGTTCCATTCCCCACCGGCTGCAACTGGCGGGCGGCTGGATTGACCAGCCGTTCGTCTCGCAGCATAACCCGAAGCCGCCCGGCTCGATGGTGGTGGCGCAAATCGAGCCGGATTTTCGCCCGATGGACCGGTCCGGCATTGCCAGCGGCACGCGGGCCATCGCGATGAGAATCTGGAAGGGCAGGCTGCCCAACCGTCCGCCGGAAGCGTTGGCGCGCGAACTTTACGAAGTGGAAAATGAGGGCAAAGCCGAGCCGAGCGGTTCGCAGGACATGATCGGCTTGGTTTACCCCGGTGTGAACCGCCTGGATTATGACTTCAAAGTCCACGGCGGCGTATTTCCCGCGCATATCGAATCGTGCAACAGGGCCAACGTTGCGCGCTGGCTCGGCCGGGTTTTGCATTTGATTCCGGTCGAGCCGCGGCCGGATGGCTACAGCCCGCTGGGGGTAAAGAATCTGGATGCGAAATGGGTCGCGCGCCTGGGCCTGTCGGGCCAGGATTGCTACCGGGCGATTGTCAAAATGGATGCGAAGGCGCTTGGGGCGTCGCTTAATTTGACCATGAAATGCTGGGAGACGCTTCTGCCGCAGGTCGTCCGGCACCCGCTGCTGCGGCTGGACTTGATGCCGCTGCTCAAGGCGTATCAGCAGCAATATCTAGGGGCCATGTATTCTGGCTGTGGCGGCGGCTATTTGATCGTCGTCTCCAACGAGCCGGTGCCTGCGGCGTTCAAAGTCAACGTCCGCGTGGCCCGCAGGGTGTGAGACGGAATTCTTCTTTTGGTCGGGGCGTCCCGCCGGGACGCCCGGACGCCGCCGCGCGGCGTCCCTGCCTCTGATCACCGACGTATTACTGAGATTCCGTCGGCGAGACGCCGACGGGGGCGAGCGAGGGCGCTCGCGCTCCCGAAGAACCCGCCTACCTTGGCTGAGGCGGCGTGGCGGTGGCATCCGGCGCTTTCGGGGCTTTGGCCTCGATGCGGAGGATCGGGTTGCCGGTTATCTGGGTCGCTTGCCATCCGAACTCATCCAATAACCTTTGCATGGCCTGCCGCGCTGTGACCTCCTTCATTTTTTCGTTCACCTTTGGGGACGGAATCGGATGGTGATTGGCGTTCTGCGGGAAGGCCAATCGGGGTTCAAGTTGAATGTTCATCGCAGCCAGAGCCGCCAAATTCCGGATGGCGTCCGGCAAGGGAATGTTGTCAAAAGCAATCGAGTCGTTCACTTCGTCACCTGCGGCGGGATGACCTGGCGTCACGCCTGCAGCCCCGGCGATTTGCGCGTTCTGCGACAAATTGACTTTTGTGGACAGCGGACCAGACGCGTCCCGGTCTATGGCCCGGATGAGGACAATGGGATTGTTGGCAAACCGTTGCGTCTGCCAGCCATAATTGAACAGCAAGGCCTGCATGGCCTGCATTGGGGTCACCTGCTTCCATTTTTCCTTCACGCTGGGAGGCGGAATCGGAGTTCCATCGGCGGCCTTTTGGTGGAGAAGACCGGGATCAATTTGCACGTTAAGACCCGCCACTTTTGCCAACTGCTGAACCGCGTCGGGCAAGGGAAGGTCATCAAAGCTGAGTGTTTCGACCACCTGGTCGCCCGCCGAAGTGCTCGTTTCCACCGCCGCAGGTTTGGCGGGCGCCGCGGCTGGAGGCAGTGGAGTTGGTGTTTGTGCGGCGGGCTGGGGCGCCGTCGCGGTCTGGCCAAGGCACGCCAGAGGCACCGCTAGGATGAGGAGAAGGGGCAGAAGTTTGGTGTTCATATAGTCATAGAGGCGCATAGAGGCGGGGCGATGCAATAATCTTGGGGCCAGTGGAAGCTGAGTCAAGCATGAATAGGCACGAAATAGAGTGCTCCTCCAAGTGCCGTCGGCAAGTTTTGCTGGTCAACGGCGCCGGGATGGTTTAAGGTGCGGCCATGCAAACGTGGTTGTCAGAGAAAATTGTGTTCGATCCCGCTGTTTGTCATGGCAAGCCGGTGGTGCGCGGTACGCGTGTCTTGGTGGCCAATGTCGTTGGGGCGGTGGCAGCCGGTCAGGCCGTCCCGGAGATTTTGCAGGATTACCCCTCACTTACGGAAGCGGATGTCCGAGCATGCCTTGAGTTTGCCGGCCGGTTGACGGCGATGGAAAGCGTTGAGGCTGAATCCGGCGCGAGATGACTTTTTTTCTCGACGAGAACTTTCCCCGTCCCGCCCTGGCCCATCTTGAGGGCGCCGGACACAAAGCCAGCCATGCCCTGGACATTTTTCCACCGGGGACGGCCGCTGACAAATTATTTGCCCATGCGCAAGAGCAGAGCGCCATCTTTGTGACAAGGGAAAGGATTTTTTCCATACCATGCCGCTGGCATTCGCGCGGCATCACGGTGCCATCGTCATTACGTTGGGCAAGCCCAATCGCGCCGATTTGCTTCGGCGTCTGGCGGACGCATTGGCTTTGCTTGGCGAAAGAGACTTCCAAGACACGGTCTGGCTCGTTACTGACAACCGAATTCGCAGCCGCCACATCTGAACGAGCCTGGTGAAAAAGCTCACAAAGGGCTTGCCCCGGTTGGGCGGAGGATGTTTAATTGAGCGAAGATTTGCCAGGCAGAGGAATGCTCATGCAGACCAAAACTGAAATTGGTTACAATTCAAAGGTCGAAGGCGACGTGGTTCATACGCGGCTGGATGCGGCGATCAATTGGTTCCGCAAGAATTCCCTCTGGCCCATGCCGATGGGGCTGGCTTGTTGCGCCATCGAATTGATGGCGGCCGGGGCCAGCCGGTTCGACATCTCCCGCTTCGGGGCGGAGGTGATGCGGTTTTCGCCGCGGCAATCGGATGTGATGATTGTCGCCGGGACGGTCACGTACAAAATGGCGCTGTCGGTCAAACGGATTTACGACCAGATGGCCGAGCCCAAGTGGGTGATTGCCATGGGCGCATGCGCCTCGACCGGCGGGATGTACCGCAGTTATGCGGTGTTGCAGGGGGTGGATGCGATCCTGCCGGTGGATGTTTATGTGGCCGGATGCCCGCCGCGGCCTGAGGCGCTGCTGGACGCGCTGATCAAGTTGCAGGGAAAGGTGGCGAAGGAGCCGTTTCTGGCCCTGCAAAAAAGAGTGGCCTGACCCGGCGGCCCCATCCCCTATTTTGCGATGTCTGCCCGCGAATTAGCCGTAAAACTGAAGGACCGGTTCGGCATTTTGATTTCCGACCCGCAGGAGTTCCGCGGCGAAATCACGGTGGAACTCTCCGATCCGGACGTCATCGCCGAAGTGTGCGCCTTCGCCAAAGCCAGCCTCGGATTTGATTACCTGGTGGACATCACCAGCATAGACAATTACGGGGCCGACCCGCGCTGGACGCTGGTTTACCATCTGTACGGCTACGGCCATCTCTGCGCCCTGCGCTTGAAGACCCACGTGAGCGAGGAGCAATCCGAGTTGGCGACGGTCAGCGCCGTTTGGCGCACCGCCAACTGGCACGAGCGGGAAGTTTATGACATGATGGGCATCCGTTTTCGCGGCCATCCCGATCTGCGGCGGATTCTGATGTGGGAAGGCTATCCGCATTTCCCCTTGCGCAAGGATTTCCCGCTGGCCGGCAAGCCGACGGCCATGCCGGAGGTGGCCTTTTCCAAACGCGCTCCGCTGGAAGGCGGGCCGTTCGTGACCGCGCCCGGCGGCAAGGACACGATTTCCCGCGAACCGCGCGCGCGCCATTGGGAGAGCGCCCCCGCGGATTTGAACGCCCGGACCGAGATCGCGCCACCTCCGCGAACCGACGTGACGAAGGAGGGCCAGTAAATGGGATCATTCACCGTCGGGTGCTTAATCAAGAATCATGTTGACCGTGAGAAGACGGTCAGGATTCCGCGGCTTATGGTGGATACGGGCAGCGAAGCGACTTGGATTCCGCGGAAGTTTCTGGCGGAAATCGAGGTCAAGCCGGAGAAGCGATCGGTCTTTCAACTGGCCAACGGCCAATATGTTTATCGCGATGTCGGCTACGCGGTCATTCGGGTCAGCGATTGCGAGACGACGGACGAAATCGTTTTTGCAGAACCAGGCGACTTGAGTTTGCTGGGAGCGCGCGCGCTGGAGGGCTTGATGTTATGGATTGATGCTAAGGGAAAACGGCTGGTTGCCATTGACGCGCATCCCGTGGCGAAAGTGGTGGCGCCAGGTCCGGTGTCTCCCGATAAAGACAAGTACCTGCGGGTTGGAGCGATTATTCAAGGCCAGGGCGGTCCCATTCCAGCGGAGGAATGGGGGCTGAAATCGAAACCGCGCCGCAAGAAATCATGATGGCGAAATAATTATGGCAACCCAGGAAATCCAGTATCCCGATCCGGCGGCGCGCGTTGCGGCAGCAGCCGCAGCCGAGGAATTGCCGGACATGCATGGGGAGAAAATGGTCCTCAACATGGGGCCTTCCCATCCTGCCACCCATGGCGTCCTGCGCCTGGTGCTGGAACTGGACGGGGAAATCATCACCAAGGCCACCCCGGAAGTCGGCTACCTTCATCGCGGCGACGAAAAAATCGCCGAGAACATGACCTACACCCAGTTCATCCCTTACACGGACCGGCTGGATTATCTGGCGCCGCTGGCCAACAATGTGGCTTACGCCCTGGCCGTGGAAAAGCTGATGGGGATTGACAAGGCGCTCCCGCCGCGCTGCCAGTACATCCGCGTGATCTGCTGCGAACTGGCGCGCATCTCGTCCCATCTGCTGGGCCTGGGTTCTTTTGGCATGGATGTCGGGGCGCTGACGGTGTTCCTCTTCACTTTCACGGAACGGGAGAAAATCTACAACTTGATCGAGGCGCTGACCGGGGCGCGCTTCACCACCACTTATACGCGCATCGGCGGATTGTCGCGCGACCTGCCGCCCGGCTGGGTGGCGCAATGCCGCCAGTTCCTGGAGGAAGTGGTGCGCAACATTGACGAAACGGAAAAGCTCCTTTCCCGCAACCGCATCTTCGTTGACCGGACGCGCGACGTGGGGGTCATTTCGCGGGCTGACGCCATTGATTACGGCCTGAGCGGCCCGAACCTGCGCGGCAGCGGGGTGGAGTTTGATGTGCGCAAGGCCCATCCCTACCTGGTCTATGACCAGTTGGAATTCGACGTTCCGACCGGTTCGGCGGGGGATTGCTACGACCGTTATCTGGTGCGGATCGAGGAGATGCGGCAGAGCGTGCGGCTGTTGCGCCAATGCCTGGACAAACTTCCCGGCGGTCCGGACAACGCGGGCAAAGAGCCGGTGGACATTCCCGATGGCAAGACCGTTTTGCCCTCCAAATACAAAGTGCTGACCAGCATGGAGGAGTTGATTCATCAATTCATCCTCGTCACCCAGGGCGTCAACGCCCCGCCGGGCGAAGTTTATTTCAGCGCGGAGAATCCGAAGGGCGAACTGGGTTTTTACATCAACAGCAAAGGGGGGGGCACGCCCTACCGGCTGAAAATCCGCTCGCCTTCCTTTGTCAACCTGAGCATCCTCTCCCACCTCATGCCCGGACACATGATCAGCGATACCGTCGCCATTTTCGGTTCGCTCGATTTTGTCATGGGCGAATGCGACCGGTGAAGAAGGAACCGCCAATCAATGCCATGAGCTTCTCCATCCCAGCAAAATTGGAAGCGGAGTTGGACGAATTGGTCACGCATTATCCGCAAAAGCGGAGCGCCGCGCTCATGTTCCTGCACGCCATCCAGGAGCGATTCGGCTGCGTCTCGCCCGAGGCGATGGAGTGGACGGCCAGGAAACTGGACTTGCAACCGATCAACATTTACGAACTCGTCACCTTCTATCCCATGTTCCGGCAGGAACCGGCGGGCAAGTACCAGATCAAAGTTTGCCGCACGTTGAGTTGCGCCCTGGGCGGGAGCCACCAACTGCGCGATTATTTCTGCAAAAAACTGGGGCTGGACGCCTCCGAACCGGGGCCGCAAACCACGCCGGACGGCAAATTCACCGTGGAATTTGTGGAATGCCTGGCCAGTTGCGGCACGGCCCCGGTGGTGATGGTGAACGAGGAATTCCACGAAGGGGTGACGGCGGAGAAGGCGGATGAGATCTGCGCCAAGTGTAAATGATGAAAAACAATCCACTGCCACGATTGGACACAAACGACGAGATTCGGCAAAAGATATTGCCGTTGTGCCGTTTGCAACCGGGCCAGGTATGGGTTGACCCGCAAGGGCGCCACAAAGTTGGCTGTCTTGATGCGGCGAATGCCAATGGGATTTTGGGATTGATGGATGGCGAGAAGGCGGAATTGGCCATTCACGATCCGCCTTACAATCTGGTGGCGTTTGAAGAACGCGAGTTGGAAGATTTTATTCGCTGGTGCAAACAATGGGTCAACAACACCGTCGCTGTCCTCCAATCGAATAGTTCGTTTTACGTTTGGCTCGGGGCGGATCAGCGTCATGGATTTCAGCCGCTGCCTGATTTCATGTTAATGATGCGGGGAACCGAGTTGCGTCCGCGCAGTTTCATCACCATGCGAAATCAACGCGGCTTTGGGACGCAAAAGAATTGGATGGCTGTCCGGCAGGAACTGCTTTACTACATTAAAGGCGAGCCGGAATTTAATATCGAGGCGGAATACACGGACATCCCGAAGATTTTGCGCGGCTATTACAAGGTGGTTGGCGGCAAGGCCACCGAGAATTTTGAGCGAAGCAGGTCGGAAAACATTCGCGCGGGGAACGTCTGGGTGGACATTCAACAGGTCTTTTACCGGATGGAAGAAAATGTGTCCGGCTGCTACGCGCAGAAGCCCCTCAAGTGCATCGAACGCATCATCCAAGCCAGTTCGCCGCAGAACGGCCTCGTCATTGATTTCTTTGCCCATTCGGGAACAACGCTGTTGGCGGCTGAAACAAACGGGCGGCGCTGTTTCACCGCGGATCTGGATCCGGTTTTTTGCGAAATCGCAATCCGCCGGCTGGAACATTTCCGAAAGACCCGCCGGCTCGGCTGGCAAAACAGCCATCCTTTTGAAGAAGAGATTTCGTTGCCCGACCTTCTGGAAACGCCGGACGCAGATTCAGAGGGAATCAAAGCCGAATTGCAGCCCAACTTTTTGTAATGGAAAAATTGCAACAAAAACTCGACGAACTGCTCTCTCATTTAAAGGAGGAAAAAGACGTGAGGGACCGGCTCGCCACGCTTTTGTCGGTTTATCCGTTCAACCGGTTTGAATATCTCATTTCCATTTTGCTTGGACGAGGCGTTCTGTCGCTGGACGCTTATTATGAAATCCGCGACGAATATATCGCCCGCAACTTGTATCTTTATATTTTTGAAATCAGCGGCCCGCGAACTTTCGGCGAGGCTTGGGCACAGGGACATTTGAAAGAATTGGTTCCTGATCTCGTCAAACCGTCCAAAAAGCTCGACCTGAAGTATTCCGGCGAGTATGATTTCTTCCTGGATGGCAAAATCCGGATTGAGGTCAAGGCCTCGCGCGCGGTTGACTTCGACACTAACGAGCCATTGTATGTGAAAGCGCTTTCGTCCGATTCAGAAAAACCGTTCGACATGAATTTTCAGCAGGTCAAATGCGGCTGCTGCGATGTCTTTGTTTGGATTGGAGTTTGGCGGGATGTCATCCGTCATTGGGTCTTGAGTTCAAAAGAAGTCGAATCGAATAAGTACTTTTCGAGCGGTCAACACCGCGGAAATGTTGGCGAAGGGCAGCTTCATTGGAATCAAGACAACATTTCGGAGTTTGCAAAATATGAAGCAAAAGGCTCTGATTTGTTGAAGGCGATACGCGACGCCTTCGATCGCCAGATTCGCGCGAAAGCCGCGAAAAAGGGAATAAAATGAATACGACATTGAAAGCGGAAAATTCGGCGGTCGAACTGGCCGGATGCCTGGCCAGTTGCGGCACGGCCCCGGTGGTGATGGTGAACGAAGAATTCCACGAAGGGGTGACGGCGGAGAAGGCGGATCAATTGCTGGCCCGATGCCAGTGATTTTGACCGATGCCAAAAAAGGACAAACATGAAGACAAGCCTGAAAGACTGGCCCAAAGTGTATCAGCGGATAAAGCGCATGCGCGGCATGACGCTGAAAGAAAAGGTGCTTCTGGCGCAAGGCCTGGCCGCCACGCCCGACGAGCGCCTGCAGATGCACGACGGCCATCTCCGCTCGCTCGGCTTATACAGTCACTGGGACAGGAAAAGATCAGGTTTCAAGTGGTCGGCATGACCGCGGCGGCCTACCAAGGCGTTTTGATGAATACTCTTGACACAGACTTCTGGGTGGATTTGCCCACCCGGCAGTACATCCGGCTTTGGAGGCTGATTCGGGAGCAGGGTGGCAGCGCCTTGTCGCCGACACTTTACGCGCTGGCAGACGGCAAGGTCGTGAATTTCGTATTCGAGGTGACCGGACTTCGGAGTTTTGCCGCCGAGTACCGGCATGCCCTCAACCTTAAACTTGATGGGCAACGCGTGAAGGTGCTCCCGCTGGCCAGGGTGCTGAAGAGCAAAAAAGCGATCATGCGCGACAAGGATTTGCCGCACATTATCCCTATTGAGCGCGCGCTGGCCGCGAACAGGAACCTGAAGCGATGAATTGGCTGCCCGACATGGATTTGAACCATGACAAACAGATCCAGAGTCTGTTGTGCTACCGTTACACCATCGGGCAAGGCAACATGGTGAAATTAGAGCATTTAAAGAGAGAGTCAAGGATTTGCGCATGGCCGAGGCCCCGCGGCTGGCCCATGAAGGGCCGGATGAAAAGGGGAAAACCTCCTCTCCCCGGCCCTCTCCTCCACAAGTGCGTGGAGGAGAGGGAGACCACGCCGGAGCCTTCCCTTCATGGGCCGGCCGTCCCGAGGCTCCCGATCAGCAATCCGCAATCCGCAATCCGCAATTAAATCTCCCATGCCCCAACAATACCGCCTCATTCTAAAGAACGTGGATGTCCCCGGTTACACGCCGGACCTGGACTGCTATTTGCGGCACGGCGGCTATGAGGAGCTGAAAAAGGCGCTGGCCTTGCCGCCCAAGGTTCTGCCGGACGGCAAAAAAGCCACCCCCCAGGAACAGATTCGGGCAGAGGTCAATGCCTCCGGGCTGCGCGGCCGGGGCGGGGCGGGCTTTTCCTGCGGGCTGAAGTGGTCGTTTGTGAACCTCCCGTGCAGCAAGCCGATCTACCTGATCTGCAACGCCGACGAGTCGGAGCCGGGCACCTTCAAGGACCGCCCGATCATCCACAAGGACCCGCACCAGTTGCTGGAGGGCATGATCATCTCCTGTTACGCCAACGACGTTCATCTGGCCTACGTCTATATCCGGGGCGAAATGCCCGGCGGCGCGCGCCTCCTCCAGACGGCCCTGGGCGAAGCCCGCGCCCGGAATTTCCTCGGCAAGAACATCCTCGGCCGCGGCTATGATCTGGAGATTTACATCCATCGCGGCGCAGGCGCCTACATTTGCGGCGAGGAAACCGGCCTGATCGAATCGCTTGAGGGCAAACGCGCCTATCCGCGGATCAAGCCTCCTTATTTCCCGGCCATCCTCGGCCTTTACATGTGCCCGACCATTGTCAACAATGCCGAAACCCTCGCCGCGGTCAAGCACATCATGCGGATGGGCGGCGGCGAATACGCCAAGCTCGGCACCCCCAACAACACCGGCACCCGCATCGTCAGCATTAGCGGCCATGTCAGGAAGCCCGGCTATTACGAAATCGAAGTTGGCAAAGTCACCCTCGGGGAGTTGATTTTCCACGAGAATTTCGGCGGCGGCCTGCGCGACGGACGGAAACTCAAGGCCGTCATCCCCGGCGGCTCCTCCGCCAAAGTTTTCAAGGCGGGCGAAAAATTCAAACTGAGGAAGAAGGGCGCGGGCGGGCAGATGACCGCGGTGGAGGTGGATATGCTGGATTTGCCCTACGATTTTGATTCGCTGCAGAGCGCCGGGAGCATGTCCGGTTCCGGCGCCATTATTGTCATGGACGATTCGACCGACATGGTGGCCGCGCTGGCCAACCTTGCCGATTTTTACGCGCATGAAAGCTGCGGCCAATGCACGCCGTGCCGCGAAGGCTCGCTCTGGTTGAGCAAGGCCCTGCACCGCCTGGCGCACGGCGGCGGCCGCCCGCAGGACGCAGCCTACCTTTTGCATATCGCCCAGAACATCCAGGGCCGCACCATCTGCGCGTTTGGCGAGGCGTGCGCCTGGCCGGTGTTGAGTTTCGTCAGCAAATTCCGGGAAGAATTTGAGGCCCGCGCCGCCGCCGGCCAGAAGCACGCCGGCGGCGGCGGCCTGGCGGCCAACATGAAAATTGCCGCCAGCCCGCAATCGTGACATCATGACCCGAAATGGATCATCTGTGAGCATCGCAACCGTGCAAAGCGGGAAGAAGTCAGCCCGAGGCAGGGCGGGCAGTCCTCTGCCCGCCGCCGCCGTCCCGCGCTTGCTCAACGGCGACCATTTGACCGTGCCTGAGTTTGAGCGGCGCTACGAGGCGACGCCGGAGGTCAAATTCGCCGAGCTGATCGAAGGAATCGTCGTTATGTCGCCCCCCATCAGCAATCTTCACTCGGACACACATGGACTGCTTTACGCGCTGTTGAAGCGTTATGCTTGGGCGACGCCTGGCGTTGCGGCCACGCTCTGCGCGTCGCTGCGGCTGGACGGCCAAAATGAATATCAGCCGGATGCGATGTTGCGCATTAAGTCCGGCCCGCTGGCCCGCAGCAAGGTTGCCCCCGACGGCCTGCTGGAAGGCAGTCCCGAATTGGCGGCTGAGATTGCCGTCAGCAGCCTGGGCTACGATTTGCATGAGAAGAAGGCCGTTTGCCAGCGCGCCCAGGTTCGGGAGTATTTCGTCTGGCAGGTGATGGACGCGCAGATTCACTGGTTTAGTCTGGAAGAAGGCCAATACGCTGAATTGGAACCGCGCGCCGGCGGCGTGATTTGCAGCCGGGTTTTTCCCGGGCTTTGGCTAAACATTCCTGCGCTGTTGGCCGGAGACGAGGAAAAAGTGCTGCGAGCGTTGGACAAGGGCCTTAAAAGCCCGGAACACGGAGCGTTTGCGAGGAGGTTGGCCGCAAAATGACAACGCACCCGACAACTTATCTGGAAATCACCGAGGCGGAATATGTCTCTGGTTACAAGATTCGCCTGACGTTCAACGACGGCACAATGCGGGTCGTGGATTTCGCGCCGTTTCTAAAAAAGGCGCAAAACCCGATGATCACAAAATACCGCCGCGTGAAGCAATTCAAGTCGTTTCACATCGAACATGGAGATTTGGTGTGGGGCGATTTTGAAATGATTTTCCCAATCGAAGATTTGCATCGCGGAGAAATTTAAATGTCCAGCACAACTGAAACGAAACCCGCGCCGCCGGCGGTGGAGAAGATCAAGATCAAGGTGGACGGGCGCGAGATTGAGGCGCCGAAAACCATGCCGGACTGGCAGGGCAAACCGCAGGCCACCACCATGCTGCAAGCCTGCGCCCTGGCCGGGGTGGACGTTCCCCACTATTGCTATCATCCCAAGCTCCCCACCGCCGGCAATTGCCGCATGTGCCTGGTCGAATTCGGCACCCCGGCCATCGGCCCGGACCGCAAACCGTTGCTCAACCCGGACGGCACGCCCAAGATCGTCCGTTCCGTTTTGCCCTACGAACCCGGCACGCCGCGCGGCGCCATCGCCTGCGCCACGCCCATCTCGCCGGGCATGGAGATTTATCCCGGCTCGCCCGCGACCAAACAGATGCGGGAGGCCGTGCTCGAATCCCTCCTCATCAATCATCCCCTGGACTGTCCGATTTGCGACCAGGCTGGGGAATGCAAATTGCAGGAGTATGCGGTGCAATACGGCCAGGCGGCCAGCGCTTTTGCCGAGGAAAAAGTCCACAAGCCCAAGCAGGTTGACCTCGGCCCGCGCGTCGTGCTCGACGATGAGCGCTGCATCCTCTGCTCCCGCTGCATTCGTTTCAGCCGCGACATTGCCGGGGACGATGCTCTCGGCATCAGCCAGCGCGGCAGCCACAGCACCCTCACCCGCTACCCCGGCAGGAAATTTGACAACAATTACACGCTCAACACTGTGGACATCTGTCCGGTCGGCGCCCTCACTTCCAAGGATTTCCGTTTTCAAATGCGCGTCTGGTTCCTCAAGGAAAGCCAGAGCGTCTGCACCAGTTGCGCCACCGGCTGCAACATCGTCATCGGCTCCCGCGAGGACAAGGTCTATCGCTATGAACCGCGGGAGAACGACGCCGTCAATTCTTGTTGGATGTGCGACTACGGCCGGCTCAATTACAAGTGGATCAACCGCGAGGACCGGCTCACCCGGGTGGAGGGGGCCAAACTCAAGGCGGGGGACCCCGAAAACGCCTGGAGCCGGGCGTTGAGCGAGGCCGGGAATCTTCTGGCCGGCGCGCCGGCCGGTTCCGCCGCCATCATCGCCTCCGCCCGGCAAACCAACGAGGAACTTTATCTGTTGCGAAAGCTCGCCGCCAAACTCGGCGCCCTCACCGATTCGGTCCCGCGCGCCGGCGAAGCGGACGCCCTGTTGCTCAACGCCGACCGCAATCCCAACAGCGCCGGGGCCAGATTGACGGGGATTTCGCCCGCGCTCATGGGATCCAATCTCCCGAAAATCGCCGCCGGCATTCGGGACGGAAGCATCAAGACTTTGCTTGTCTTTGGCGAAGATGTTACCCAGCATGGCATCGGCGGGGAATTGCTGGACCGGCTGGAGACGCTGATTGTCAGTGACATCCTGCCCAACGCCACCACCGGGCGGGCGCATTATTTGTTGCCCGGCTGCGCCCATGCGGAGAAGCGCGGCAGTTTTGTCAACGCCAAAGGGCGGGTGCAGCGGTTCATGCAGAACATCCAGCCCAAGGGCCAGGCGCGGCCGGAATGGGAATTTCTGCACGAGCTGGCGCGCGGCCTGTGCGGATTGGAAGGTGTTACCGGCATCGAAGGCCTTTTCAATCAAATGGCCGCCGAAGTCCCGGCCTTCCGGGGCCTGACCTGGGCCGCGCTGGGGGAACTGGGAGCGAACATTAGAGAATGACGCCAATGAAAAGCGATCTTCAAATAAGAGCCGAGTCCTTGGCGGAGGAATTTAAGAAGAAGGGCCGCAGACCGGTTGTGGTTGAATTCGCCGGCGCTCCCAAGGCGGGAAAAACGAGGACGTTATTGAGTGTGCAGGCCTTTTTGAAGCGGTGCGGTTTCAAAGTCGAGGTCGTGATCGAGCGAGCCTCGGTGTGTCCGATCCGGGACAAAAAGCACGCGAACTTTAACATTTGGACCGCCTGCACAACCCTGGCGCAGATCCTGGAAAAAACGCAACATCAACATGAACGGATTCCGCACCCAGATTCGCCGGAGATTCTAATTCTGGATCGCGGGCTTTTCGATGCGCTTATCTGGTTGGGAATGATGGAGCATCTGGCCCGAATAAAGAAGGAGGATCGAGAGTGCGTTGAGAGATTCTTACTAATGGAGGATTGGCGCAAGCGCATATCCGGGGTGATTGTGATGACCGCTTCGCCGGAACATTCCATGGCGCGGGAGAAAGGCGACCTGCCTGTTGAAGGGGTGACCGGATCAATCATGAACGAAGAATGGCTGTCGCGTTTCAAAATGAATATTCTCCAGACATGCGAACGGCTTGAGAGGAAGTTTAGAATTTTTCAAGTGGATACCTCCCAAAAAGAAGCGAAAGACAAGCCTCAACAGACGGCTGAAAAGGTGGCTGGCATTGTGCTGGATCTGATTGCCGAACAGTTGGAAGAGGACATCCTCTGTGCGTCAAAATCAGAGGTTGTTGCGTTGTTTTCCGGGAAAAGTTGTGTCACTGGACAGGCTGCGGTGACTGTTGCCGAGCAGTTCGTCAAAGGTGGCAAATATATTCCTCGCGCGACCGCGGAAGCCGCAAAAGACTTGTTGCAGGCCCTGCCGATCGTCATCGTGCGAAATAAAAGCGGACGCATTCTGCAACTGCGGCGACGCGAGAAGTCCCCCGACAATCCGTTGAATGACCGGATTGTAATATGGGCAGGCGGTCACGTTCGAAAAGAGGACGCCGCCAACGGCAACTCGCTTATCCACGGAGCCCTGCGTGAATTGAACGAAGAACTCCGCCTCAGTCTGGAAGCGGAAGCTTTGCAGCTTGTCGGAGCCATCTACACTGACTTGGGCCGTTCCACTTCCAAACACGTCGCGGTAGTTTTCCAATGGACAGCGCCAAACGACGATGTGGACATAGTTCTCAGCGGAACTGAGTTTTTCGAACGGAAGGGAACTTCTTTGAGCGGTAAATTTGTCGAGTTGAAGGAACTCATTGCAAGCCTGTCAAAAACTGAGCAGACTCTCGAGCCGTGGTCGGATCTGATTGTGCGGGAAATTCTAGGCGCGGGTGGGGGCCTGACTGGCCGGCTGTTTCTATAAGTTATGGATTTTTTAAAACATGTGTCACCAGACCAGCAATTCGTCCTTTTTAGCGCGATCAAGGTCGCGGGCGTTTTTTGTGTGGTGATGCCGTTCGTGGCCTACGCGGTGCTGGCGGAACGAAGGGTGGCCGCGTTCATTCAGGACCGGCTGGGACCCAATCGCGTCGGTTGGTTTGGCCTTTTGCAGCCGGTGGCCGACGGCGTGAAAGCCTTCCTCAAGGAGGATTTTACGCCCGGCCACGTCCGCAAGGCCTATTTCTGGCTGGCCCCGATGATCGTGATGATTCCCTCCCTGCTGGTCATGGCGGTGATTCCTTTCGGCTCGCAAATAGGGAGCCAAAAGATGGTCATCGCCGATTTGAACGTGGGCATACTTTACACCTTCGGCATTGTTTCGCTGGGCGTTTATGGGATTGTCCTGGCCGGTTACGCTTCCAATTCCAAGTATCCGTTTCTGGGGGGAATCCGTTCCAGCGCCCAGATGATCTCTTATGAGATTGCGATGGGGATGTCGGTGGTGCCGGTGTTTTTGTGGGTGGGCGATTTGAACCTCAGCAAGGTAGTTGTCTATCAGTGCGACCACGGCTGGATGATCTGGCACGCTCCGTTGTCCTTCGTGATTTTCCTGATCGCCTCGTTCGCCGAAACCAACCGCCTGCCCTTCGACCTGCCGGAATCGGAACAGGAACTGGTGGCGGGCTACAACACCGAGTACAGCTCGATGAAATTCGCGCTGTTCTTCATGGGCGAATACGCCAACATGATCGCGGTTTCGTCCCTGATGGTGACTTTGTTCCTGGGCGGCTGGTCGCTGCCTTTCGCCGGCTTGAACCATATCGCCGGCGAATCGCAGCTCGTTCTGGGCGCGCTCCACATTGCCATTTTTCTGGCGAAGGTCGTGGTCTTGATGGGGATATTCATCTGGGTGCGCTGGATGTGGCCGCGTTTCCGCTACGATCAGTTGATGAATTTGGGCTGGCGCGTGTTTATTCCGCTGGCGCTGGCCAATATCTTGGTGACCGCCGTCTGGCTCTGGATCATTCAATGAACATGGCACGGAGTTGAATTAAAATGATTGTCAAACGAACCAAGTTGAATTTTCTGGAGCGCCTCTACGTGCCGGCCGTGGTGGAAGGTATCAAGGTCACCGCCAGTCACTTCATCAGAAAAAAAGTGACCATGCAGTATCCGGAGGAAAAATGGACCGTGCCCGAAGGCTACCGCGGCGCGCCCTACCTGGTGAAGGACCCGGAGGGCCGCGCCAAATGCGTCTCCTGCCAGCTTTGCGAATTTGTCTGCCCGCCCAAGGCCATCCGCATCACCCCGCCCGGTCCGGCCGGTTCGCCGGAGGCGGGCAACGTGGAAAAAGCGCCCAAAGAGTTCAAGATAGACATGTTGCGCTGCATCTTCTGCGGCTTTTGCCAGGAGGTCTGCCCGGAAGAGGCCATTTTTCTGATGAAAGACTATTCGCTCACCGGCCAAAGCCGCGCGGAAATGGTCTATGACAAGGAAAAGCTCCTGGCCCTGGGCGGAGTCCACCAGGACCAAATCTGGAAGTGGAAACACAAATAGGAATGCAAGACGTTTTCTTTTATATTTTTGCGGGGCTGGCGCTGTTGTGCGGGGCGCTGGTCATTGCCAACCCGGTCAGCCGCAACCCGGTGACCAGCGCCATGTTCCTGGTCCTGACCATGGCTTCGCTGGCCGGACTTTTTGTGCTGTTGCACGCCTTCTTCCTGGCGGCGGTGCAGGTGCTGGTTTATGCCGGAGCGGTCATCGTCCTGTTCCTGTTTGTCATCATGTTGCTGGATTTGAAGGTGGAGGAGCGGCGGCGGATCAAACTTTTCGTGGCCGGGCTGGCGGTTCTGGCCGTCGGAACCATTGCCGCTGTCATGATCCGCACGATCAAGCTGGCCCACCCGGCAGGCGCGCTGGCCAGGGTGCGCGTGGAGGGTTCGGCCGACGCTCTGGGCCATTTGCTCTTCCGCAACTTCGCGCTGCCTTTTGAGCTGGTGTCATTGCTCCTGCTGGTGGCGATGATCGGGGCCATCCTGTTGAGCAAGAAGGATCTCCGATGAGCGCCATTGACCTGCCCCATTATCTGATCGTCAGCGCGTTGCTTTTCTGCCTGGGCCTGCTTGGGGTTATCGTGCGCCGCAACGTGCTCATCATTTATATGTCTTTGGAGCTGATGCTCAACGCCGGCAACCTGGCCTTGGCCGCCGCCTCCCGTTTCAACAACAATCTCAACGGCCAGATCATGGTCTTTTTTATCATCACGGTGGCGGCGGCGGAAGTGGCGGTGGGCCTGGCGCTCATTGTGGCCCTCTACCGCCGGCGGCAAACCACCCATGTGGAAGATTTGGCCACGCTGAAATTATAGGCATGAAATGAACGAAAACCTTCCGTGGATCATTCTATTCCTGCCCTTGCTGGCGGCGGTTCTGATCGGGCTTTTTGGGCAGAAAGAACCGCGCACCAGCGCCGCGCTCTCCGTCGCGGCCGTTGTGGCGGCGTTTTTCTGCTCGGTCGTCCTGTGGACCGGGACGCTGGGCGACATGGTGGGGGACAATGCCGATCAGGCGGCGCGGCATTTCGTCTCGTTTGAAAGCGCTTTCACCTGGCTGCAGGTGGGCCGGCTCTATGTGCCTTTCGCGGTGACGGTGGATCCATTGAGCATGGTCATGCTGCTGGTGGTGACCGGGGTGGGCAGCCTGATCCATATTTATTCGGTGGCTTATATGCGCGGGGACCGGGGCTATGTGCGCTTTTTCGGCTGCATGAGCTTCTTTACGTTTTCCATGCTGGGCGTAGTGTTGAGCAACAATTTCCTACAGATGTTCATCTTTTGGGAGTTGGTCGGGGTCTCCAGCTATTTGTTGATCGGTTACTGGTATGAACGACCGTCGGCGGCCGATGCCGCCAAAAAGGCCTTCCTGACCAACCGGTTGGGGGATTTTGGATTTCTCGCTGGAATTATCATGGTCTGGGCCGCGGCCGGCACGCTCAATTTCGGCCTGCTGGAAAACGACTTTATCATCAATCCAACCAAGGTGGGAACGCTGGGCGGGCTGTTGATTTTCTGCGGGGCGGTTGGCAAATCCGCGCAATTCCCCCTCCATGTCTGGCTGCCGGACGCGATGGAGGGGCCGACCCCGGTCAGCGCCCTGATCCATGCCGCCACCATGGTGGCCGCCGGCGTCTATATGATCTGCCGCGTTTTTTTCATATTCGATCCCGTGGCCCAGACGGTGATCGCCGCGGTGGGCGGGTTCACTGCGCTGCTGGCCGCCTTGATCGCGGTGCAGCAGAATGACATCAAACGCATCCTGGCATATTCGACGCTCTCGCAATTGGGCTACATGGTGATGGCAGCGGGATTGAGCGACCGGGCAATAGACCACATGCATCAGCCCGCCGCGATTTTCCATCTTGCCACCCATGCCTGTTTCAAGGCGCTCCTCTTTTTGGGCGCAGGCTCCGTGATCCACGCCTTGAGCCAGGAACAGGATATATGGAAGATGGGGCGACTCAGGGACAAGATGCCGGTGACGGCCCTGACCTTTCTTCTCGGCACCCTGGCCTTGTGCGGGCTTCCGCCCTTGAGCGGATTTTACAGCAAGGAGGCCATTTTAGCCGCTGCTTACACAGAAAGCCCGGTGTTGTTTGGCATCGGTGTGGTGGTTGCTTTCTTCACCACGTTTTACATGTTCCGGCTCGTCTTGGTGGTGTTCGGGGGCCGGGCAAAATCAAACCTGCCGTCCCACGCCCACGAGTCGCCGCGCCTGATGACGTATCCGCTGGCTGCCCTGGCGATCGCATCGGTGATTGCCGGAGGATTGGGCATTCAACATTTTGTTGACCGGCAGTTTATCATGGATCCAACACACATCTGGATTCCTCCTTGGTGGCTGGACCTCTTTGTCCATAATGGCTGGGCATCCGCTTTGCCCCAGATGCAGGAGGAGTTGATCGAGCCGTTTAAGGCCGCGCCGGTGCCCGTGCTCTGGGGGCTGGGGGCGATTTTGTGCGGATTCCTGGCGGCGTGGGGGCTGTATCGCAACGCCGCCTCGGACCCGCTGCCGGAGAGCTTGCCGGCCATTTGCCGCGTGCTGCGCAACAAGTTTTACTTTGACGAGTTGTATGCCTGGCTCATTGCCCACACCCAGGACGCGATGGCCCGGTTTGCCGGGTTGTTCGACGACCACTTCCTGGCGGGCGGGGTGCGTTTCGTGTCAGGCAGCACGGAATTGCTGGGGCGCGGCCTGCGCCTGGTCCAATCCGGCAATTTGCAAACGTACGCATTCCTCACCGCGGCCGGCATCGCGCTGGCGCTGTATTTTATGCTGCGTTCCTGAGCATGTCACCACTGACTTACATATCCGGTTTGCCGCTGCTGGCGGCCGCGCCGCCCGTCCCGCACACGGCCATTTCGCCGCTGACCTGGATATTTGGTTTGCCGCTGCTGGCCGCGCTGGTCATGGCGCTGGTGCCGCGCAATTTCCGCTTCGTCATCCGTTGCCTGGCCTTGCTGGCCACCTTCAGCTCCATGGTGATCGCCCTCGTGATGTTCCATCACTTCAGCAATATTGATCTGGTCCGGTACGGTTACCAATTCGTGGAGAGACATCCATGGTCGCCGAAAATCGGCCTGGGCTATCACGTGGGGGTGGATGGGATCAACCTGGGCCTGATTGTCATGGGGGCCATCGTGGCTTTTGCGGCGGCCTGCGTCTCGCGGCGGATCGAGACGCGCGAAAAGGAATTCTATATTTTGCTCATGCTCATGGCCGGGGGCATCCTCGGCGCGTTCGCCTCGCTCGATCTGGTCTGTTTTTACGGCTTCCACGAGCTGGCGCTGGTGCCCACTTTTATCATGATTGGCGTGTGGGGCCGTGGAGAGAACAAGAATTTTGCGGCTTACCAGATCACCCTTTACCTGAGCCTGGGGGCGCTGCTGGTGCTGATCGGGCTGCTCGCCCTCTACCTGCAATTGCCGCCGGGGCAGCGCACCTTTGACATCGTTGAAATTACGCGGTACTTCCAATCGCGCCAAATCAACGCGGATGCGGAGCGCTGGATTTTTCCGCTGCTCTTGTTTGGGTTCGGCATTCTGGTGTCGCTCTGGCCCTTCCACACCTGGGCGCCGCCGGGCTATGGCTCGGCCCCGACCCCCACCGCCATGCTGCACGCGGGCGTGGTCAAGAAATTCGGGCTTTACGGCCTGATCCGCATCGCCCTGCCTCTCATGCCTTACGAGGCGGCCCAGTGGGTGCATATTGTGGCTTTCCTCTGCCTGGGCAACATCATCTATTGCGGGCTGGTGGCCATGCGGCAGCGCAATTTGAACCTGCTCATCGGCAATTCCAGCGTGGCGCACATGGGTTTTGCCTTTCTCGGCCTGGCCAGCTTGTCAACCATTGGCATCAGCGGCACCGTCCTGATCATGGCCGCCCACGGACTTCTGGCGGCGCTGACCTTCGCTTTGAGCGGGTTCCTGGAGGAGGAGACCGGGACGCTGGAAATCGGCCAAATGGGCGGGTTGCTGCGCCATCTGCCGTTTATCGGTACGGCCATGATCATGGCGATGCTGGCGGGTTGCGGGCTGCCGGGTTTTGCCAATTTTCCCGGCGAGATGATGGTGCTGTTTGGCAGTTGGGAGCGGTTCCCCCTGGTGGCGGTCATGGCCATTTGGGGGGCGCTGGTCATCGGCGGCGTTTACATGCTCCGGGCCATCCGCAATATCTGGCACGGGGAGAAGACATGGCCGGGCATCTCCGATCCCGCCAGCGGCTGGCGCAAGCTTCCATACGGATTGCTGCTGGCCTGCCTGATTGTGCTGGGTTGTTACCCCCGCTTGCTGACCGACAGCATCGCGATCAGCGTGGCGCCGGTGGCGCGGATGGCCTCCGGCGAACCCAGGCTGGCGGTGAAACCGGCCAAAAACGCTCCTCCGCGCCCGGCCGCCGTCAGGGGGGTTCCGAAAGCCCCAGCTCAAAAGGCCAATTAGATGAACCTCTTCTTAATCATTCCGGAGATGGCTGTGGTCGGGCTGGCGCTGGCCATCCTGCTCATTGATCTGTGGACCCCGGCGGCGTCCAAGCCCCGGCTCGGCTATCTGGCCGCGATGGGGCTGGCGGTCATCCTGGGGATGACTTTTGCCAGCAGAATCACCGACCCTCCCATGACGGGGTTTGGCGGACTTCTGATTTGCGACGGCCTGGCCATTTTCTTCAAACGTTTTTTCATCGGCGCGGCCATTCTGGTTGTGCTCATGGGCGTGGAGTATTCGGAGCGCATCGCGGCGGGCATCGGGGAATTTTATGTGCTGGTTTTGCTGGCGCTGGCCGGAATGATGTTCGCGGCGTCGGCCAACGATTTCATCCTGGTGTTTGTCTCGCTGGAATTGATCACGGTGAGCTTTTACGTGCTGGTCAGCTTCCAGCGGGCGCATTCGGCTTCGCTGGAAGCGGGGGTGAAATACTTGGTGATGGGCGGGCTTTCCGCGGCCTTTCTGGTCTTTGGCATCGCCCTGCTTTTCGCGGCGTCCAACAGCACCAATTTCACCGCCTTGAACGCCGCTTCCGCCGCGCTGGCCAACAACCGGCTTTTCTGGCTGGGCTTGTTGCTCATGTTGGTCGGGCTGGCCTTCAAGATCGCCGTTTTTCCCATGCAGATGTGGGCGCCGGATGTTTACCAGGGAGCGCCCACGCCGGTGACGGCCTATCTCGCCATTGCATCGAAGGGCGCGGGCTTTGTCCTCCTCCTGCGGGTGTTGTTTGCCGCCGTCCCCTTTGTATCGCGCCACTGGCAAACGCTCTTCATGGTCGTGGCGGCCATCACCATTCTTTACGGCAACCTCTGCGCGCTGCCACAACGCAGCTTGAAGCGGCTGCTCGGTTACTCCAGCATCGCCCATGCCGGTTACTTGATGCTCGGCGTGGCGGCCCTCAACAGTGATGGTTGCGCCGCCATCCTCTATTACCTCATCGGCTACTTGTTCACACTCGGCGCCGCTTTCGTCGTCATCTGTCTGGTCTGCCGCGAATCCGATGACATCGGCGCGCTCGGGGGATTGCATCAGCGTTCGCCCTTCCTGGCCGGTGGCCTGGCGATGGCGATGGTTTCACTGGCCGGCATTCCGCCCCTGGCGGGCTTTGCCGGCAAACTGCTGCTGCTCCTGTCCGTGTTGGAACGGGCCGGCGCGAACCACGCCTATTATTGGCTGGCCATGGTGGCGGTCATTGGCGTGGTCATCTCCCTGGCCTATTATTTTGGGGTGGTGCGGGCCATCTATTGGCCGAAAACCCCCGGCGACACCGCGCCCATCCGGTTATCGCCGACGATGCAAGTTTCCCTGGCCGTCTGCATGGCGGGCATGCTCTATCTGGGTCTTTTCCCCAACGCGGCAGTGCAGGCGGCGTCCGAGGCGGTCAAGGCGCTGCGGTTTTAGGGGAGAGGTGAAGCCTGTTTTCAGGTTTTCCGGAAAATCTTTATCCAGGGTCGCGCCGGAACGCTTGTGGAAACCTCATGCTGCCATGTTTGACCCGCAGGATTTCCAATCGCTCACCAGCGAGACGGTAAAAAATCAGGTAATTCTCGAAGCCGTTGACCCGCCAGGAGCGAACGTTTTTCAAGCCTCTCGCGCGGAAACCCCGCAACCGCCCTTTCCCAGGTTGTTGAACCAGCCCCTCAATCGTTTCGTCAATTGCCTCCAGAAATCTGCGCGCGGCATCCGGGTCGCGCAAGTGAATATATTGAAAGTAGCCGAACGCATCCATTTCGGCGTCATGCCGGACGAAGAGGGTGATGTTGTTCAAAGCGAGGAAGATCGCCGTCGGGAAGGTGTGGCCAGCGCCGCAAAATGGCCCGGGACGTATTTCCTCATGGGACTGCGAAGCGAATGGCGCAGCGCGTCCTCCAGTTCCTCGTTCGATCCGTCCTGTTCCACGAGTTCATAAACTCGCAGCGCCTCTCGAACGACTTCGCCTTGAGAAAGGTAGCCGCCGCCCTTCATTTTTTCGCCAATAAACTTCTCCTGGTGCTCGGTGAGCGAGATTCTCATAACCGGAGACTACGCCGGACAATCCTCATTGTCAAAGGGCGACCTGGTCCCAGGGAAAAGCCGGTTGGCCCGTTCCCTTGTCGCGGCGCCACCGTCGAAAACTGCCTGGCAGCCTGGACGATTCGTGCCCCTTCACGCGGCCAAAAGCGGCGCGCTTTTTCGCCAAGCCCGGCGGTTTCCCCCAGCCAGACGCACGCCAGGGCGAGCAAGGCCGCCTGGCACACCGCGCGGCGGGGCTGTGGGGCGCGAATTTTGTAATTGACCAGCGTGGCCGCTCCAACAATGAGGGCCGTTTGCGCCGCGAGAAACGCGGCCAGCCGTCCCCACCAGGCGAGATCGGGTGTCACTTGGCCCTCCGTTTGGCTTGTTGGATGAATTGTTCGATTTGTTCCAGCTCCTCGCGGCTGACCTCGCGCGATTGCAGGAGGTGGCTGACCGCGTTGGCCATGCTCCCCTCAAAAAGCCGCTCGACAAAATGCCGCCCCACGCTACGCGTCACCTCCTCGGCCGCGACGGCGGCGCGATAGAGAAAGGCGCGCCCCTCTTCGCGATGGGCGACGAGGCCGCGCGCCTCCATTTTGCGCAGCATGGTGGAGATAGTGGTGTGGGCCAGTTTGCGCTCGGTTTGCAGGGCGGCGTGGACTTGGGCCACCGGACATTCGCCGCGCTCCCAGAGCGCCTGGAGAATGCGCAATTGCAGGTCGCCGAGGCGATGGTGCTGATTGGAATTCATCATAACGACCCCAGTAGTACTACTATGGTAGTTGAAAGTCAAGGGAAAACTTTCGGAAAAAAACAAAAACAGGCTTGCGCCCGGCGCCGCCCGGCGATTATATTTCACCACTAAATTTTATGGCTGATATAGCGAACAAGTATACCGACAACGTGACGGGCAAGTATTACGTGGACAACCAGTGCATTGACTGCGACCTTTGCCGCGAAACCGCGCCCAATAATTTCAAGCGGAACGAAGACGGCGGTTATTCCTTTGTCTGCAAGCAACCTGGCACGCCGGAGGAGGAAGCCCAGTGCAAGGAGGCCAAGGAGGGCTGCCCGGTCGAAGCCATTGGCGACAACGGCTGACCGGGAGCGGGCGAGGGGACAGAAATAGCGTGGCGCGGAGGAGCGCATGACAAAAATCTTCACGTTGTCGGCAGGGTGGCGCTGCTGCGCCGCCCAAGAATTCAGGGCAGAGCGGCAGCTCTGCCCTACCAGGAAGTTGAAGATTTTTGTCCTGCTCCCGGCGCGGAGGAGCTTGGGGCCGGCGGCGCAACATCGCGGGGAGGCCGCCTCATCCAGAGATGGGGGCGGGATGGAACGGTTGAAACTGCTTTATGGCAATGACACTTAAGAACCTGGAAATTCCCGGCCGGGTGATTTTCACCGAGGGCAACGGCGAGTTGCCCGTGCTGGAAATCAACACCGCGTGGAGCCGGGCCGAATTATACCTGCACGGCGCCCAACTGACCCATTTCCAGATCAAAGACCAGCCGCCCCTCCTGTTCATGAGCCAGTTTAGCCGCTTCGAGGCAGGCGCGCCCATTCGCGGGGGCATCCCGGTGATTTTTCCCTGGTTCGGGGCGCGGGAAGGAGAGCCGGCCCACGGCTTTGCCCGCACCCAATCCTGGGATTTGCGCGAAATATCCCCGTTGAGCGATGGCAGCCTGGCGCTGCGCCTCAGCCTGCCCGATTCCCCCGCCGCCGCCTTGTTCCCCAAATTCACCGCCGAATACCGCCTGACGCTGGGCCAGACCCTCTCGGCGGAACTGATCGTGACCAATGACTCGCCGGACCAGGATTTTACCTTTGAAAATTGCCTGCACGCTTATTTTCACATCGGCGACATCAGCGCGATTTCCGTGACCGGACTGAAAGGGGCCGATTACGTGGACAAAGCGGATGGTTTCACGCGCAAAACGGAACGGGCCGAGCATGTGAAAATCGCGCGGGAAATCAACTCGGTCTATCTCAACACGGCGCAGGCCGTGGAGGTTCACGACTCCAAACTGCAGCGGCGCATCCGCATCGAAAAATCCGGCTCCCTTTCCACGGTGGTTTGGAATCCGTGGGTGGACAAGGCGCAGGAGATGCCCGATTTCGGCAATGAGGAGTACAAGGAAATGATCTGCGTGGAACCGGGCAACGTGGACGAAAATAAAATCACCCTCCCCGCGGGAAAAAGCGCCAGCCTCAAAATCCAGGTCAGCACTCTGCCGCTCTGACCGGGTGCGGGACCAAGGTGTGATGGTTTCGCCGGCCTCCTTGTTGAGAGGGCAAGCCGGCTCTTCGGCGCGCGCGCGGCGGCCTGTTTGGCGTGAGGGATCTGGCTGGCCAGCCGCCGCGCTCCAAGGAACAGCAAAACCCGGGAGGCGCCAACGCCGCCCGGGTTAGTTTGAGCGAATCAGTCCGTGCTTCTTATTGGAGGAGCTTGAGAACGAATTGCGGATTTTGATTGGCTTGCGCCAACATGGCGGTGCCGGATTGCACGAGGATTTGGTACTTGGCGTAATTGGTGCTTTCCTGGGCCACATCCACGTCCGTGATCTGGCTGTTGGCCGCGGTGAGGTTATTGCTCAGAACACCCAGTTCATTGCTCGTGTAGCTCAACCGTTCCTCGTTCGCGCCGACCGCGGCACGATCCGTAGCCAATTGCGTGATGGCCGCTGACACCTGCGTCAGGGCGGTCGCTGCGGCGGTGGTGGTCGAGATGCTGACCGCGCCAGAACCGTCGGCCGCCGCGCCCGTGACCGTGGCGTAGGCTGTGCCGGAGCCGAGGTTCACGCCCGTCATCGAGAAGGAACTGCCGGTCCCGTCTGTCGTCACCGATAAGGTGGCGCCGGTAAACAGGGTGACGCCGTTGAAGGCCTTGGTGGCGGTGTCGTTGATGTAACTAGCCAGAGAGTTGAACTCCTTCTGGTAGTCGGTCCGTTCCGCGTCCGTCTTGGTCACATCCTGCGCCTGGACGGCGAGGGTGGCCATTTGATCGAGGGCGGAGCCGACTTGCTGGAGGTAACCATCCTGGGTTTGCAACAACGAAACAGCATTGCTGACGTTGCTGTTGGCGGCATTGGTCGCGCCGATTTCCGCGTTCAAGGTCATGGATTCCGCCAAGCCGGCGGGATCATCAGACGCGTCGACGATTTTCGAGCCGGAAGAGAGCCGGGCCAGCGACTCGTTAAGCATGTTGGTGGAACGGTCGAGGTTGCTGGCACTGACGCTCGCCGCGATATTTGTATTAATTACCATATAATCTACTCTTTCCTTGAGTCACTCCCCTGCGGGGAGAATTGTCAGCACGACATCCGTGTCGTGTGGCGGGTTTTGTGCGCGGGCATCCGCCGATTTCCCGTTTGGCTCTTTGTGGCTGCCAACCGCCATGTCTTTCGACAATTAACTATCGGCAGCGCCGCAAAAGACTTTAGCCGGATATTTCATATCTCCGCCGGAAGTTGCCACAGCCTGAATGGCAGGGCGGCGCTGCCGCGCCGCCCTGAATCAGGGCGAAGCAGCAGCTTCGCCCTACCAGACTATGAAAAGTCCGGGTTAGGAGATTTGCCTTGAACTGGAGGGGCCTTTCCTGATGGAATGCACTCCACGCCTGACAATCATGGACTGTTCAGCCAGAATGCCGGGGCCGCGACGCCCTTGCGCACGGCTCGCACATAATGCCGGCTTATGAAACATGACCAACCCTGTCGCGTCCTCGTCATGGACGACAGCCCGGATTTGGCGCGGCAGGTCCGGGATAGTCTGGCTCGCGCCGGAGGCCTTTTTGAGATTGATGGCACCGGCCTCGGGACGGAGGCTTTGGTTTGCGCCGCGGCGGCGCGCGCGGAAGACCGTGCTTATGCGCTGGTTTTTACGGCCCCGGGGCCGCCGCCCGCCCGGCACGGCCTGCAGACCCTGGGCCGGCTCCGGGAGGAGAATCCGAGCATCGAAGTAATCGTCTGCGGCGGCGGTTCCGATTCCTGGGAGGAGGACCTGGCGGTCAAACTGATGCATAGCGACCGCTGTCTCTTTCTGAAAACACCGCTGGAGGGCGGGGCCGCCCGGCAGTTGGCCCTTTTCCTGGCGCAAAAGTGGAGCGCGGCCCGCCAGGTCCGGCTTGAACTGGAACAATCCAAGGTCCTGCTGGCCGCGGCGGAAGAGGCGCGCCGGGCCGCGCAGGAGCAGTACGAGATGTTGGTTGAGCGGCATTCCGGGCTGGAGGCCCAATTGCGCCAGGCGCAGGAAATGGAGTCGGTCGGGCAGTTGGCCGGCGGCATTGCGCACGATTTCAACAACCTGCTTACCGTGATCAGCGGCCACGCAGGAATGCTCATGGCCGGGCCGCCGGCCAGCGCCAAGGCGGCCGACTCGCTCAAAGAAATCGCCGCCGCCGCCAAGCGGGCCAGCGACCTGACCCGCCAATTGATGACCTTCAGCGGCAAGCACGAACTCCATCCCCAGGCGCAAGAGAAGAGCGTTCCGCTGCTCAGGCCGTCCGGGGAGCAAAAAGCCATCGGCGGGGCCGAAACCATTTTGTTGGTGGAAGACGAAGCGCCGCTGCTCAAGCTCATGCGCCACATTCTCGAAAGCTACGGCTACAAAGTCCTCGATTCCTCCACCGGCAAAGCCGCCCTGGAAATATGGGGGCAGCATAAAAAGAAGATAGATTTGCTCTTGAGCGATCTCATTTTGCCCGGCGACATGAGCGGCCAGGAGCTGGCCAGGGTCCTTCAGGCGGAGAAGCCGGGCCTCAAAGTCATCTACACCAGCGGCGGCGACCCCGGGCGGCTGGCGGGGGATTCTCCGCCCGCCCCGGGGGCCGTCTTCATCCAGAAGCCGTTTCACGCCCGCAAACTGGCCGAAACTGTATTTGACACCTTGCGGGGGAAGTAGCGGCTCAACCATCCTTGCGCCATCTTCCATTCTCCCACTTCGCGATTCTGTGTCCGGCCGCGCTGTCATTAAGCGAAGGTGGGGTTGGTTGATGGACAATTCGCTCTTTTCTCCTTGCCTTCGCGCCGCCGGTTAAATTTGCTTGAAGCCGTTGATGCGCCAACTTTTTCGCCGCAAGTCGCTGGACCGCCTGGTGGGCGAGACCATCGAGCCGCAGCATCAGCTCAAGCGGGCGCTTGGGCCGGTGCATTTGACGCTTTTCGGCGTGGGGGCGATTGTGGGCGCGGGGATTTTCTCCACGGTCGGCACGGCGGCGGCGGGCGGGGCGGGCCACACTGGGGCCGGACCGGCCATCATGGTTTCATTCTTAATCATGGCGCCGATCTGCGCCCTGGCGGGGCTGTGCTACGCCGAATTCGCGTCCATGGCGCCGGTATCCGGGTCGGCCTACACCTATGCCTACGCCACGCTGGGGGAGCTGGCGGCGTGGATCATCGGCTGGGACCTGATTTTGGAATACGCGGTGGGCAATGTGGCGGTGGCGATTTCGTGGTCGGGGTATTTTCAGGCGTTGCTGCATTATCATTGGCCGGGCTGGCTGGGGGTGGACTTTCGATCCGCGTTGCAGGCGGCCGCCGCGGTGACGGAAGCAACTGCCAAACACATTGATCCTTCCACCCTGGATACAGGTGTTTTGCGGGCCGCCCAAGGCTTTTTTGATGCGCCTTGGGTGTTCGGTTGGCCGATTATTTTCAACCTGCCCGCCTTCGGCATTGTCATGCTGCTGACCTGGCTGCTGGTCATCGGCATCAAGGAAAGCGCGCGGTTCAATTCGGCGGTGGTCGTCCTGAAACTGGCCATCCTGTTGTTCTTCCTCGTCATGGGGGCGTTTTACCTGAAACCGGAAAACTGGAGGCCCTTCGCGCCGCATGGATGGAAAGGCATCGCCAGCGGCGCGGCCATCATTTTTTTCGCTTATATCGGGTTCGACGCGGTTTCCACGGCGGCGGAGGAAACGCGCCGGCCGCAACGCGACATGCCCATCGGCATCCTCGGCAGCCTGGGTATTTGCACAGTCATTTATGTCGCGGTCGCCGTGGTGCTGACCGGGATGCTGCCTTCGAGCAAACTGGATACCGCCGAACCGCTGGCCACCGCGTTCACCGGCCTGGGTTTGGACTGGGCGGTGGTGATCATCTCGGTGGGCGCGCTGCTGGCCACCGCGTCGGTCTTGCTGGTCTTTCAACTGGGCCAGACGCGCATTTTTTTCAGCATGGCCCGGGATGGTTTGCTGCCGCCCTGGGCCGCCGCCGTGCATCCCAAATATCGAACGCCGCACCTCTCGACCCTTTTGACCGGCGTGCTGGTGGCGGCATTCGCCGGGGTGATGAATATAGATGAGGTGGTGGACCTTTGTAACATTGGCACGGCCTTTGCCTTCATTGTCGTCGCGGCGGGAATCCTCATCCTGCGCAAGACGGAGCCGGGCCGCCCGCGCGGTTTCAAGACGCCGTGGGTGCCGTGGGTGCCGCTCGGCTCGATCCTCACTTGCGGCTGGCTGATGGCCGCGCTGCCGCGCGTGACCTGGCTGCGATTTGGCATCTGGCTGGTGGCGGGGCTGGCGCTCTATTTCTGCCATGGTTATTGGCGAAGCAAGCTGAGAGAAGGCTGAAGGCTGAAGGCTGAAGGCAATCATCAGCTCTCCCTGACCAACGCCTCATGCCAAAACAGCGACAGCCACTCCTTCGCCTCCCCATGCTCCTCCTTCGAGCCTCCTTTGAGTTCCAGTTTGCCGTCCAATCGCTGGATGAGTTTCGCCTCACCCCATGAAGCAATCACCTCGCCCTCGTCTTTGATTTCATAGTTCATGCGCACCATTGTGGCAAGGGGGGATGGACAAGGGCTGTCCAGGCTAAGATTTTTTCAGGAAAATCGCGAAGGTATCGTCGCCTGTCAAGCAGCGAAGAACATTTATCCGGACATAATCCACCGTTCCCGCGTCCCAACGCAACATTTAGCTCAAGCGACGCAAAAAAGGCCCACATTCCAGAGCGTGTCCCCTCTAAAATGTGGGCTTGATTAAATCAAAACCCATACTCCCAATATTCTTATCGGGGTCATGCCAAAACCCACCAGAGGCGGTTCAGTTTCCAGTTTTGCCCGTGGCATCCGACGCGTTCTCGAAGGATTCCCTGGTCATGGCCGGGTTGGCTTGGAAGGTCTCGTATTTTTCGGTGATCGAGCCTTTCATTTTGGAAGTCATGGCCTGCATGGATTTCATCGTGGTCTTCATGTTGGCGATGGCTTCCGGCGTGGTCGCCTGGCCCGTCATGCTCAAGGCCTTCTTGATATCCTCATCGGTCATTTCCGGCATCTTCATTTCGCCGCCCAGGACGTGTCTCTTTTGTTTCAGCAAATAATCCTTGGTGATCCAGAGAATCAACTTCTGCCCGTTTAACTCCCCGGAAAGGACGTAGCAAGACTCGTCGCCGATCTTCTCCTCCGGCAGCAGGACCGGGTTGCCCAAGCCTTGCAACTCGTTGGTCTTGCGCTGGAAAAAGACAGGGGGCAGGGTGTAGGCCACGCCGCCGGAAACCCCGGTGGCGGTCGCCAGGGCCATGTCCATGCCGCCTTCGACGGCCCGCTCCTTGCCGGCCAGCAAAATGAAGTCGCCTTTGCCGCTGCACCACACCGCGCCTTTCTGCGCTTGGGTTGCGGAGATGGCTTGCGACCACTCGACGCGATAGAGGTCCGGCTTGGCCAGACGGATGCTGAAGGTGGTCACTGTCCCCATCGAGCCCGTATCCCAGTTCACTTCGTTGGTCTTGGGCGGGGCGGCGGGTTCTTTCCCGCCGGACATGTCAATATCCGTGATGACGCGGCCCGTGACGGCCAGGCTGGTCAGTCCGGCGTATTTGGCGGTCAGTTTGGCGATAATATCCGGGGCGGCGGGAGCGGCGGCTTCCTGCGCCTGGCTGTGCAGGCCAAGCCATGCGGAGTTCAAAAAGAGAAGCGCGACCGCGATAGATTTTTTCATAAGTCCAATGGTCTCAATTTTCCGAATTGCTGCCGGGGTTCCTTTGCGCCCGCGCCCTGGCTGCCGTGTGCCAACTGATCCAAACAAGGGACACGGGTCAACGTTACAGCAGGTTTGGCGGACATGGGAGCTTTATTGTTCTTCAAAATCCATATTGGATTTGGCTGGAACTGCCCGACACTCCGGGCTATCAACTTACCTATGCGAATTGCCATGAAGCCGCTGACCGGCAAACGCGCGATAGTCACCGGCGCCAGCCGCGGCATCGGGCTGGCCGTCGCGCAGGCTCTGGCGCGGGAAGGGGTGCGGCTGGGTTTGCTCTCCCGCACCCGGCCGCGCGTCGCGGGCAAATTTGTCGCGTGCGACCTGGCGGATTCGGAGCGGATTGCGCCGGCCGTCCGGCAACTCCTCCAGCAGCTTGGCCCGGTGGATTTTCTCATCAACAACGCCGGGACATTTTTGGAGAAAGCCGCCGCGGAAATCACGCTGGCCGACTGGGATCGCGTCCAGCGCGTCAACCTCACCGCGCCGTTTCTGATTGCGCGGGAAGTTTTGCCGCGGATGATCGCCCGCCGGCGCGGACGGATCATCAACATCGCCAGCACCGCCTCCTTGCAAGGCTACCTGGGGCAATCCGCCTACTGCGCCAGCAAACACGGCCTGCTCGGCTTCGCGCGATGTCTGGCCATGGAAGTCAAGCCGCACAACATCCACGTTCACACCCTCTGCCCCGGTGGCGTCGCCACCGATCTGATCAAAGGAACCCAGCTTGGCCGGCGGCTCGAAGGCCAGCCGATGATCCAACCGCGGGACATTGCCGAAATGGTGGTTTTCCTCCTGCGCCAGCCGGGGAACATTGACCTGGCCGAGATCACCGTCCGCCGTTTTAATCCGTAGGCAAAGCAGGTTTTTCCCTGTTTGCATTTCACACGCTTGCCTTATTGATTGATCCGCCTACGCTCATTGCCATGAATACATATACGCCATCCGCGATGCTCGCCCTCTGTTGTGTCACACTCATGGAACTGCTGCCCCTGGGCAGTGCCAGGGCGCAAGCGCCGGCGCCGCCGCCGGCGGACTTTGACGCGCGAGCCAGACGAATTGTGGCCCAGATGACGCTGGACGAAAAGATCGCCCAGTTGCACGGAATCCAGGATACGAACAACTACCGTGTCGTGCCGGGCCTGCCTCGGTTGGGGATTCCCGCGCTCACCGTGGCGAACGGGCCGGCGGGCGTAGGCCCCGCCGGACCGGGACATGAGGGCAAAGCAACCGCGCTGCCGGCCCCCATCGCGCTGGCCGCCACCTGGGATGTCGAGGCCGCCCGCACTCATGGCGATGTCGCCGGGGGTGAAGCCGTCCTGCTGGGGAATTTGCTGCTCGAGTCCCCCGATATCAACATCGCCCGCACGCCGCGCAATGGGCGCACCTTTGAAAGTTTCGGCGAAGACCCGTTTCTTTCCAGCCGTCTGGCGGTTGCCTATGTGGAGGGGATTCAGAGCCACCCGATTATCGCCAATGTCAAACACTTCGCCGGCAATAATCAAGAGCAAAATCGAATGAGGGTCAACGATGTCATTGATGAACGCACCCTGCGCGAGCTGTATTTGCCGGCGTTCGAGGCGGCGATCGTGGAAGGCCATAGCGCCTCCCTGATGGGCGCTTACAACAAGGTCAACGGCGCCTACTGTTGTGAAAACGATGTCCTGCTCAACCAGATTCTCAAGGGCGATTGGAAATTCGCCGGATTCGTCACCTCGGACTTCGGCGCGGTGCATAGCACGGTTCCGTCGGCCAAAGCCGGCCTGGATCTGGAAATGCCGACCGGCATCTATTTTGGCGACGCGCTCAAGCGGGCCGTGACCAACGGGGACGTTCCAGAGGCGCTGTTGGATGAAAAACTGGCGCGCCGCTTTAGAACCATGATGAGCCGCGGGGTCTGGGACCAGCCGCCCGCGCGCGGTCCCATCCCGCCGGAACACGCCGCCATCGCGATGAAACTGGGCGCGGAAGGCATCGTGCTATTAAAGAATGACGGCGGCCAACTCCCGCTCAAGGCCGGCGCCATTCATTCCCTGGCGGTCATCGGCCCCTTCGCCGCCCAGGCCATGACCGGTGGCGGCGGCAGTTCGCATGTAACCCCCATACTCACGGTGGATCCCGTCGCAGGCATTCAGAAACTCCTCGGCAATGATATCAAGATCCAGGAAGACGACGGCACGAACGCGGCCACCGCGGCGGCGGCGGCCAAGGCTGCCGACGTCGCCATCCTGATGCTGGGGGATCGCCAGGCGGAAGGAAGGGACCACCCCATCGCCTTGAGCGATGAGCAGAATGCGCTGGCCGCCGCCGTGCTGGCGGCCAATCCGCATTCGATCGTAGTTCTCAAGAGCGGCGGGCCGGTGTTGCTGCCCTGGGCCGGCCAGGCGCCGGCGATCCTGGAAGCGTGGTATCCGGGCGAGGAGGATGGGGCTGCGGTCGCGGCCGTGCTCTTCGGCGCGGTCAACCCGTCGGGCAAACTGCCCATCACCTTCCCCAAACAAGACGCGGATTTGCCGCTGCAAACCGCAGCCCAATATCCCGGCGTCCAGGATGTCGCCCAGTACTCGGAGGGACTGCTGGTGGGCTACCGATGGTATGATGCCCGGAAGATTGAACCCTTGTTTGCCTTCGGCCACGGCCTCTCCTACACCGCCTTCACTTACAAGAATCTAAAAGCAACCCCGCCGAGCGAGGCCAAGAGCGTGACGGTGGAGTTTGACCTCGCCAATACCGGCGGTCGCGCCGGGGCGGAAGTGGCCCAACTCTATGTGGGTTTGCCGTCCCTGCCGGACGTTCCGCAGCCCCCGCGTCAATTAAAGGGATTCCGCCGTGTCGAATTGGCTGCCGGCGAATCGGCGCACGTTACCTTCACGCTCGATGCCCGCGCTCTGTCTTATTGGGATGCAACGTCTCACGGTTGGAAGGTGGCGCCAGGTTCCTACACCGTCTGGGCGGCGTCATCGTCCCGCGATCTCCGCTTGTCCCAAACGTTCGACGTGAAATGAGCCGCCAAGATGGCGGCATTATCCTGAATCCGATTTCCCATGAAAGTTCTCGGCCCCCAGACGCCGTAAGATTGGCCATAATCAGCAGATCTCTGCCCCAATCGCGAGTCTATTGCAACAGTTTTGGCTTCGTTCAGAGCCTGCCGGGAGCATAACAAAGATCTTCACCTTCCTGGTAGGGCAGAGCTGCCGCTCTGCCCTGAACTTTTGGGCGGCGCAGCAGCGCCGCCCCACCGAAGACGTGAAGATTTCTGTCCCGCACCCGAGCCTGCCTGGCCATTGCCCAGGCCGCCCGGATTCTGCGCGGAATCTGCGCGGAAAAGCTCCGCTGCATTGCTCTCCCTCGTAAAAATGGTGCGCGAGAGAGGATTCGAACCTCCACCCCTTGCGGGACCAGATCCTAAGTCTGGCGTGTCTGCCATTCCACCACTCGCGCAACATTGCTAATCAACGACTTGCAACAAATATGAAGATTGAATTTGACTTTGTGCCACTATTTGTGCCACTATTACGGCATGAAACCAAATGCAACGGTAAGTGACGCCCAAACGGGGGCTGAAAGTCATAGTTGCATCATTCATCGCCCGGCAACATACCAGAGGGTCTTTGATGCACGCAAGCGGCCAGTGCGCGGGCTTTGGCGGCGCAACGACCGCTTCTACGCCCGCATTTCTGTCGAGGACCCTACCTGTGGGCGCAAGGAAACACGGCGCGTGCCGTTGGAAGCGGCGCATTCGGTCGCACAGGCTCAAGCGGAACTGCGCCGGCTGCTGACGAAACGGGATGAGAATTCGCTGCCCATCCTCAAGCTCACGCCAAAATTCAGCGATTACGTCAAGGGCTACCTCGGCTATTACGAGGTCGTCAAAGACGCCAAGCGGCCAAAGACGTTGCAAACGGAGCGCGGCCATTTGCGGGCCTGGGTGGAACATCTTGGCGACACCCGGCTGGACAAGATCAACAGGGCCATGATCAACAATTTTATCGCCAAGAGGCAAGGGCAGGGCCTGAGCGGTCGCACGGTGAATTTGGGTGTCGTGGTGCTTCGGAATGTCCTGAAAAGAGGGATTGACGACGGATGGATTCAACGGCTGCCGACTGAGAATTTGCGTCCCTTGAAATGGACTCCGCGCAAACGGGAGCTTTTCGGCGCGGGCCAAGTCGAAGCCGTCTGCAATGCCGCCATTGAGAATTCAAAGAACGGGGCGGAGTTTGCGGATTATCTTCGCCTGTTGGCCTGCTGCGGGGCGCGGATGTCAGAGGCGCTGCGGCTCAAATGGCCGGATGTGGACTGGAACCAGCGGCAACTGACCATTGGGGCTGACGGCCTGGCAAAGAACCACAAGTCGCGGGTCGTTGACTTCAATTCAAACCTGGAAGCCCATTTGAAGGCGATGGCGGGGCGCAGAGCGCCGGATTCGGAATGGCTGTTTCCTTCGCCACAACGGGGTGGCGCTGACCGTGCGGCAAAGACATTCCGGGAAACCCTTCTGATCGCGCGGAAAGCGGCGGGTGTGCCAAAGTTCGGGTTCCATGATTGCCGCCACTTTTTCATCTCCATGTGCGTGATGTCAGGGATTGACTTCATGACGATTGCCAAGTGGGTCGGCCACCAGGACGGCGGCGTATTGATCGGCAAGGTTTATGGGCACTTGTCGAATGAGCATGCGCAACGGCAGGCGCAACGGGTGAATTTCGGCCCGGTGGTTCTCGAACCTGTGGCGGCGGCGGGGCGCGCATAATAACCCTTGACCTTCATTAACGAATAAACTATCCTTTGGACATGATGATGCCAGCCGATAACGCAACTGCAACCGCAACCGCTGATTTGCCGCAACGGAAAGTGAAGAAAGGCATTCTGGATGTCTTTCGCAATCTTCGTGCCATAACCAGCCGGGAAGGCGGTCTCCTGCCCTTTGCCAGTGCTGCCACCGTCCTGGGGGTCAGCAAGCAGCGAGTCCATGACTTGGTGAAAGAGGGGACCTTGCATCCGATTGACCTGCTGGGAAAGCGGTGGCTGTCCGCCAACGAATTGGAGTCCTTCGTAAAACTTGAACGGCAGGCGGGGCGGCCCTGGAAAGAACCGAGCATCAAAGAACAATGGGTGGCGGCGTTTGCCGGGGCGAAAGAGGAAAATGCGCCGGGGAAGAAATAAAAAGAAATAAAGGTTGACGACGGTATGTAGTTATCGTAGGCTGTGTCCATGTCGGACACAGCAACAATTTCTTCGCCGTCGGATTGGGGAAAACCTCTCGGGGTTCCGTCCGTCGTTCATGGTTCTATCGCCCTGGCTCCCGGCGCGATAATCAGCCTTGCCCAATGGCTCCAACAAATCGGCGTGACGGCCTGCACGGCCTGGCGCTGGCGCAAAAAAGGCTGGCTCCAAACGGTCAACATCGCTGGCCGTCAATATCTCACCCAAGAGGCCATTGATAAATTCAAGCAGAGGGCGGCGGCGGGCGATTTCGCGCAAGTCCACAAGGTTCCCGTCCGCCAGCGTGAGGGGGGCCTGTGAGTCCCCAGAGCCTCGGTGGCGCGTTAAATCGAGCAGAACCGGACAGCGAGCACCACTGCTCGCCGGTTCTGCGGCCGGATGTGGTGCCAACTGGCGAAGTGGAAGGGGCGGGGGCGGTGCGGCCCGTCAGGGCCGCCCGCCCCGCCCTTCCATGTCATAATAGCAATAGCTGCATTGAAAAGGAGAAGTTCAAGCCGGAACCGCTCTCCCCTTACCGCAAGAAAAGTCGTCACCGGCTCATTACGGCTATTGAGGGGGTGGTGAAAAAGCACGGTGTCAATCGTGTCGGACTGCTCACCTTGTCCTTCGGTGTGCCAGGGAGCGGCAGAGGATCGGAAGCCACGCGAGAATTGCGGGAGCAGGCTAAAGACCTGGATTTCGTCCAGGCGCGCTGGCATTCCTTCTCGTCCAACGTCGTCACCAGGCGTTACGAGGATTGGATTTGCGTTCTGGAGCCGCACAGGGACGGCGTGTGGCATCTGCATGTGGTGGTGGCAACCAAAGCGGACATTCGGACCGGCACGGACATTGAAACCCTCTCCAACTACAAGTTGCCTTACTGGATGCGGCGCGGGAAGCACCTGCGCAATGAGGCGCTGGCGGCGGAATGGCAGATGTTGCGGGAAACCTGCTGCAAGTATCGTTTCGGGCGGGTGGAACTGCTCCCGATCAAGAAAACCGGCGCAGCGGTCGCCCGGTATGTGGCCGGGTATTTGTCCAAGTCCTTTGGGCTGGTCCCGGCTGGGCGCAAAAACCGGCTGGTGCGGTTTTCCCGCAGTCTGAGCCAAAGATTCACCATGCGGTTCTCCCCCCACACCCTGGGCAATCTGCTTCACCGGACCCGGCTCAAGCTGGCGGCGTCCATGCTCCATTTTCAGGAGTATGGCGACTTTGCGGATTATTTCGGTTCACGCTGGCATTATTACCTGGGCGAGATTATCGCGTCCATCCCGGTGCCGTTGGTGTTTGGCAAAGGGCAGTTTGAAAGCGGAGTGGCGGCAATGATGTTGCGTGAGTTTGCGCAAGACCCGTTTCCGTATCTGGATGAGGCGGGGAAAAAGAACATGATCGCGGCGCATTCGGCATTGTTGGGGAAATTCACGGAATTGGCGTTTGATGAGGCGGCGGAAATGCGTTGGCAGGAATCCCGGCCAGCGGAAGCGGACAACATTGATGCGGGGCCGGCGACAGAAACGGATTTGCAAAGTGATTTGATTGAAGCGTCGGGGAATCCGTTTTAATTCTCGACGACTGCATTATCGAGTTTCCGCCACTGGCGGATGGAAACGTCCGGTGGTTGTGGCCGATGCGTGAGGAGATGCGGAAATGGTTGACGGTTCGGGGGTGCGCGATTACAAACATGATATGACGTTAAACGATGCAGAGAAGATTGTTCAGGAATACCGTTCGACGCTGGCGAGAGAACGTCTAAATGATGGGCCAGCGTCGTACGCAAGCTGGCTTGCACACTCGCCTGAGACAATAATCCAAGCAATGAAGCTGTGGTTAGCGCGGGAAATCCAGAGTGGTTCCCTCACCGAAGAGTTACGGAACCTGGTCGGCTCGGCGGCGAGCAGGATTCCATATTTTATTGAGGACGAGGAGGCACGTCGGCTCAACACAATCCAAAGTGATTTTTCGCCGGCGAAGCGTGCCGGGCTGTCGCCGGAGGAGTTTATGACGCGATCCTTGGCACTCGTAGAGGTGCATGATTGGACGGGAACCGCAATGTTTGCTGGCACTTCGCTGCGCGGCGAATTATCTGATTTTATTGCGACGGTCGAGGAGTTTGATCCGAGTGACCATCTTTACTGGCAGCGTGTTTACACATTAGCCGGAATTGAGTATTCAGTTGCCAAAAAGCGATCAATCCGGGCTTGGTTTTCATCAAGAACCACCAGTCACATATAAAGTGGACGTGAGGCGCAATCAATGGGTGAGTGGCACACCCAAAGCCATGCTCGTTTGCGCAAGGATTTCAGTTTGTGTTTGGAATGCGATTGGGACACAAAACCGAATTCGGCTGACGGAAGATTCCTCGGATGTTTTTGTTCGCTGCCCACCCACCTTGATTATTCGAGCAACCTCAATGCCGCCAGACAGGTCTTTGTCCTCTTTTTCGGTGGCCGTAACAGCCACGTCGAAATCGACCAGAAACCCTGCTTTGTCGTCCAGAAATGTGCAGCTTGCCTCGGCTTTGCCCAAAGCCTTGACCGCGCCGCCAATGCTGGGACTTTGGCTACGAGCTTCACTCACACCGTTATAAATCTGGAGCAAAGAATTACGGACAAACTCTTGAAGTGTCATATTGGGAGATTGAAGGGACAGATGTTTGAGATGGCAAGAAAAATAGAGGTGCCAAAAAGGCCGACGAACTGGCGCAAGCCCTCCGTCGTGGTGGCGCATTGTCACCGGCGTTGCGAGGGCAATTCCTGACGGCGCAAGCCCGTGTTCACCGCAGCCAGATAACTGCCATGTTCACGGCGGCGTCGGGGCTTGGCGAGTCTGGGTTGGCCGTCCGGCCCGCAACGCCTGGACGCTTTTCAACCCTGCGCCTAGGACCTCTTTGTCGAAAACGATAATGGCATTAAAGGCTTGATTTTGGGTGCTGGCGGCAACAACCTTCTGGGCGTGGACGGTCAGAAACCATTCCAGTTTATGTTCACTTGGCAAATGGAACCGAAGCCCTTCGAGGAAGTGGCAATATCGCCAGAGCCAGGCCCATGAGTTACGACCTAATCAATCTTCTCCAGCAAATTGAGGCTGACGATAGTCATATTAGACTAAGCGCAGCCGATGCGCTTGGGCAAATAGGTGAGTTGGCCGTCGAGCCTCTCTGTCACGCACTCGGGCATAGCAAGTGGACGGTTAGGGCTTCGGCGGCGTATGCGCTCGGTGGCGTAGGCGGCATCAAGGCCATCAACGCGCTCTGCCGTTCCCTTGGGGACAGTGACAGTACTGATCCAGTCGGCTCATGCAACGTGCGATTGAGCGCGGTCTATGCACTCACAAGAATAGGCAAGCCTGCCGTGGAGACCGTCTGCGAGGTGTTCGCACATGGCGACAAGGAAGCACGGTGGATGGCTTCAAGTGCCTTGGGGAAGATCGGTGACATCAGGGCCGTACAGCCCCTCTGTCAGGCGCTGGGGGACAGCGATGGCGACATTCGTGCCTGCGCGGTCTTTGCCCTCGGCGAGATAGGCCCTCCATCCGTCGAGGCTCTCTGCCTTATGCTCGTCCATGAAGATTGGATAGTTCGGGCGTGTGCAGCCAATGCCCTGGCTAGGATCCGTGACGCTAGGGCGGCGGAGCCACTCCGCAAAGCCCTTCGCCGTGTTGACAACCCGATTCGCAAGCTTGCGTCTTGGGCTTTCGCCGAGAGGCTCGATTTCAAGGACGGTGTGCGACGGACTGCGCGCGCTTCTGAAGCTGACGCCCTTCGCAGGGCGCTCGAAGAGATAGGAAAATCATGCGCCTAACGCACAATCCGGCGACTTTAAGAACAACCCTGGTGGTGGCGGCATTGTCCACAGTGTTGCGGGGGCAGCCGGGGCGCAATCCTGTGGACAATGACGACACGACCAGGCACTTGTCGGGGCGGAGCGTTCGCGTGTTGGCAGCCGGCTTGGCCTTCGTGCCTTGAGCAAGCCGGATGACGACACGGGAACGAGCCGCGGGGAAATGCCCTGTTTTAATTTGTGCCACTTTTTGTGCCACTTTCATGGTTTTCTCGACGCTCCCCGGCAGTTTGTCGAAAAGTGAGTTTTCCCCTGTAAAATCAAGGGGTTTGACGTGGTTTAAGCAATGGAAAGAACTGGCAAAAAATCTCTGTTTCTCGAATCCTAAGTCTGGCGTGTCTGCCATTTCACCACTCGCGCGAGCCAGGCTGCGCACCATAATATCGCATCAGCGCCGCCAGTGGCAAGTGTTGGTTGGAGGATGTAGAGAGAACAGCGTTTAATCTCCGTTCCCTCCGCGCCCTGTTCGAAAAGCTCTTCATCTGCGTCCATCTACGGTGCAATACGCCAAGATCGCTCCGTTCCGCGAGGATTTTTACCACGGATGGCACGGATGACACGGATGGGGCTAATGCAGAATGCAAAATGCAAAATGCAAAATGAAGAATTCTTATCCGTGAAATCCGTGAAATCCGCGGTTAAATTTCTTTGGTTGCGACTTTGCCGCGCTGCGCCTATGTGCGGGCAATTCCGGATTGGGTTGCGGCTGGCCGCGCTGGGCCATTGGTATTGAGCAAAGGCCAGTTTGAAAGCGGCGTGGGGGCAAAGGTGTTGCGTGAATTCGCGCAAGACCCGTTTCCGTATCTGGACGAAGCGGAGAAAAAGCAGATGACGGCGGCGCATTCGGCTTTGTTGCGGAAATTCACGGAGTTGGCGTTTGAAGAGGCGGCGGAAATGCGTTGGCAGGAATCCCGGCCAGCGGAAGCGGACAGCATTGATGTGGGGCCAGCGACAGAAACGGATTTGCAAAGCGATTTGATGGAAGCGTCGGGGAATCCGTTTTAATTGGCCTTCCCGCGTCGTTCGGTGAACAGGTGGCCGAAACGCCATTGGGTCCTGAAATTGTGGCGGCAGGGAAGAGAGAGCGCGGGAATTGGGGTTATGCTGCCCCCGCTCGAATATTGGGCGGCCATAATTGGAGGGGATGGAAGTAGGCACGGCGCATTTTTATGCTGGACAACGATTTTAGCTCGGTCCACGCTTCTTGAATGAGAAGGCATGGTCTGGCAAATGCACAGATTCCCACATTTCAGGAGTTGATGAACCCACTTATCGCCGCGCTGCGAGAATTAGGCGGCTCTGGCTCCATTAACGAGATTTATGAGCGGGTCATCCAGGACCTCCGACTGTCGGAGGATGTCCTGTCTGTGATGCACAAGCAAACCAATCGGACAGAGGTGGATTATCGCCTCGCATGGGCGCGGACAACCCTCAAGAAATATGGAACGGTAACGAACTCCAGTCGGGGTGTCTGGTCCCTCACCAAGCCGGATGTCACAACCGTTGACCCCAAAAACGTTCTCAAGACCGTAATCGAGAAAGACAAAAAGGACAGACAAGCCAAGAGCGAGACCAGCACGCCGCCGGCGGGCAACGACAGCGAAGCGCCCGACGAAGCTCAGGGCTGGCGAACGAAACTCTACCACATTCTGACGAGTATTGACCCATCCTCTTTTGAGCGGCTGATTCAACGTCTCTTGCGCGAGTCTGGCTTCGTTCAGGTCGAGGTGACAGGCACGACAGGCGATGGCGGCATAGACGGCAAGGGTATTGCACGTATTCACGGCTTCCTGAGCTTCGCCGTCATCTTCCAGTGCAAGCGGTATCAGGGCAGCGTATCCGCGAGTCATATTCGCGACTTTCGAGGCGCTATGCAAGGCCGAGCCGATAAGGGCCTTTTCATCACGACCGGCACGTTTTCGCGTGAAGCCGTCAAGGAAGCAACGCGCGATGGAGTTCCTCCGATCGACCTCGTTGACGGAGACCAACTGGCCGATAAACTGAAAGAACTCAGCCTCGGCATCCAAACCACGACGATTAGGCTTGAAAAGATTGAGAGCGTCACTGTCGACGAGGCATTTTTTAGAAAACTCTGAATGACCGCCATTCAGGCATATTTGTATGTTAATTGTTAGGCCATTAGGCTATGTCAATCGTCCACACTAAAACAGAACGCCGGTTCAATCCGCACCTCTTTTTGTTACAAGGCGCGCAGTATCATCTCAGATTAGCAAAAGTGAAGACGGATCGTTGTTATTATGACTGGATCAGGGCCATTCTGCTTGCTGCATTGTCCATTGAGGCTATTGGCAACAGTTACGGAGAGGTATTAATTCCCGGCTGGGAGGATTTCGAGAGTGCCAGCCCGATAGCGAAGTTGCGGCTCGTTGCCACGCGATGCGGCATCAAGCCAGATTTTGGGAAACAGCCTTGGCAGACTGCGCGGGGTCTCATTATTTGCCGCAATCGTATTGCACACGCCAAACGCAAGCATTTAGAGGACCTGAAGGAGTGCTCGCTGAATGAGGACGGACCGCTTTTTAAAGTGAAACTTGAGTCCGATTTGGAGAAAATGATCACTGAAGATTTTGCTGGCCAGAGCTGTGCGGCCGTCGATCAGATCATCAAAGATTTGAACAAAACTCTCAAAGTTTCGGAGCTTCGCGATTTGACCTGTAACGGTCACGAGTATTATGCGCATGTTTCGCCGTGAAATGAATCCAGTCCGTGGACAGGAGATCGTGGAAAGTTCGCGGCAGGCGAAGACGTGCTTCGGCGGCAACTACCCAAAGAAGTTCGGCGGCGCGGCTGCCATTGAGATACTACGAGCGGCGTTGAGGGAAGAGGGAATCATGACATCCAGGCGGGATGTTTTTGTCAAGGGATTCCCTTCTGAGATCGATCTCATCGTGCCACAAAAGAACGCTGCACCGTGGTTGGATTTGCTTTATGAACCGCAGGACGTAAGCGTCGCGCTTGAAGTGAAAAAGATTGGCTCATTCGGCGAGCAAGGGCGAGACAAGATCAAGAGGGACTTCACTGGTCTGAAAGGGCTGGGGGTCAAATGCGCCTATGTAACATTCGAAGATCGTGAGAACTACCGGTGGCGACCAACCAAAAAGACGCTGGGGTTTCCGTGCTTCGCCCTGGCGTGGCATAAGTTCACGGATGGACCATTGGAAACGACCAAGGATGATGAAGGATGGGAAGCACTTGTGAAGTTTCTGCGGAATGCGAATGCCGCCCGTCGCGGTGCCTGAGAGCGAATGGTGGCACAGACTGATTTTTCCCCTCCGCGATAGCGGAAAACAACATTGACACCCCAAACGCAACCTTGCCTCCCGGCCTTCAACTCCCTGGTGGTGATGGCGGTGGATTCCATGTTGCGAAGGGCAGACAGGGCGCAAGCTGGAATCCAGCGACTTCACGACCAGGAAGGACGGGGGACAAGGCGGGGGAAGGCTGCATTGCGATTGCCTTTCGCTTTCGATAATCGCTTGAAATGTGGATTTGGCTGTGGCAATTTGCCTCCACTGATGAGCTTGGCTGAATTAAAAGATAATGTCATGGCGTTGCCGGAAAGCGAGCGCCATGATTTCGTTGTCTGGCTGAACCGCCTGGATTACGGAGACATCCCCGAAGAAGCCCTGGCCGAATTGGCCGCCGAAGTCTGGGATCAGGACGACCGCCATGCCCCTCCCACGCATCGTTTTAGCCTTTGACACCCGGCCTGGTCGGTGTAATTTTAGCGTGTGAGCGGGAGTTCGCATTGCGGCGAACGCATCCGGCGAGAAAATTATGCAAAAAAGTCATTCCAAAAAAGCGGGAAACGGGGTGCAGAAGCCCAAAAGCCTAAAATCGCGTCGTGGTGGACGGGGGAAAAATGGCTTTGTGCATGTAATCAGCGCCGCAACGGTTTCCGAAATACGGAGGGAGCTTGGCATCAAGCCTTATCATATCAGAAACGTGACGCGCGCCTTTAAAATGGCTGGGATAAAGGCTTGATCGCTGGCCTATCCTTATGAGATCAGGGATGGAAGCGAAACGGCGAGGCGTCTTCCTAAACGTTCCGTTCGACCAAGATTACGAGCCGCTCTTTGTCGCCCTGGTCAGTGCCCTCGCGGCACTGGGTCGAATGCCCCATTCTGTGCTGGAGGTTCCAGAGCAAGGCGACGGCAGGCTGGCCCGCATTTTTGGGCTGATGCGCCAGCGTCCGGTTTCCATCCATGACTTGAGCCGGGTGGAACTGCCGGTGCGATTTAACATGCCTTTTGAACTTGGGATTGCCTTCGCTCTGTCACGCCTCGAAAAGTCACACAAATTCGTTTTGCTGGAAGCAAAGCGGCATCGGTTGCAGAAAACCTTGAGTGATGTGAACGGGATTGACCCCGGAATCCATCATGCGGCCGTAAAAGGCGTCATTTCCTGCGTCTTGTCCCATTTGGGCGAGTCGCGAGGGAATCCAGATGCGAAAACAGTCGCCAGCATCCATCGTCAGCTATGGAAAATAATCCCTTCGCTCAAGGCGATGCACGGCAGGGCGACCATTTATTCCCGGGCCATCTTCACTGAATTGGTTGATGGAGCCATCAGGTTGGCGAAGAGCGAAGGGCTGGTGTTAAATTGATTGGCCGTTCACGGTTGAATTTGTGCCACTTTTTGTGCCACTTTCATGGTTTTCTCGAACCTCCCCGGCAGTTTGGAGAATAGCGTTATTGATTCGCGGGGGCGGTTGCCTTGAGAGACGGCCCCTTGATATAGTGGCTGGCGAATTGGAAAAATGCGGGCCAATTCGGTTCGTCGGTGTGTCCGCCGGAATGTTGGCGGAAGGCGATGTCGCCGGCGATGAGGGCGGTTTCAATGGGAGGGAAATTGGTGGTGCCCATATCCTTCCCGCCCAATAGCTTGTAAACCGGTCCCGCGCCCGCCGCGGCCTCGAACATGCCCTTGGGATCCGCCCAGGCATCGTTCGTGCGGGTGTCCGTTCTGCCGCCGCCGATGAAGACAGGGCGGGGAGCGCAGAGGGCGATTAATTCATGGGCATCCACAGGCAGGTCCGCCGGGGTGAGCGGGCCGGCGTATTTGATGAAATTGCCGGCCATCCAGTGGTATTCGCTCCGGGCCGCCACATTTTCCAGCGCCTCGCCAAAATTGCGCCGGTGAATTCTCGCCCCGCCTTCGCCGGAAGAACTGCTGTAGGCGATGGCAAAACGCGGGTCATAAGCCATGGCCACAGCCGCCGTTTTGCCCCAGCGCGAGTGGCCTTCGACGCCGACTTGCCTGGCATTAACCGCCTTGTCGGTCTCGAAGTAGTCCAGTGCGCGGCTGGCGCCCCAAGCCCAAGCCCGCAAGACGCCCCAATCCTCCAAGCCGCGCGGCTGGCCCTTGTTGACCAGGCCGATGATGCCCTGGGTCAGCCCGGCACCATTATCCGCCTGGATGGTGCCTGTGCTGAGGGTCGCGTAACCCCAGCCATTGGAAAGAGCAAGAGTGTGCCAAGCCGGCCCGCCCGCGGCAAAACCTCCGCCCAAACCACCGGAGCGCCCGCCCGGGGCATTGGAGCCGGCCAAACCGTTAGTGCCTCCCTGCCGTCCGCCAGCGCCGCCGCCAGCAGGGGCTGCCGGAGGAGCGCCGCCGGCCAAGACCATCATCACCGGCGAAGGTCCGGTGGCGTTGGCCGGAAGCGTCAAGGTCAAACCTATATTGACGGTGATCTGCGGATACGCTGAATTATCCACATGGCCCACCAGTCTTTTGGTGACGGTGGGTATGTTGCCATTCATCCCATTGACCACGGCTTCAACCTCCCAAGTTACTTTGGGCGTGATCTTGGGAACGCGCCCATAAATTTCGCGGTCGAAATCCTCGACAATTTCCGGGCGGCGAAGGTTCCACCAGACATCCGGGCTGGCGACTTTTTGGCCGTTTTTCAGCAGCAACGGGTCCGGCAGGGTGGGATAGGGATTAGCCTTGGATTCGTCATAGTTGGGAGGATTGGTTGGCTGGGGGTTTCTGTTATCTGCCCCGGGCCGGAGGGATGTGATGTGAAGCAGATCCATCATCCTTTGATGATCTTGATCGGCGGTCATTTGCACCGGGGGCGGCAAGCCGCCGCCGGCGGATTGAGCGGACGCTTTATCCGCGCGCTCCGACAGAATCACCGCCAAAGTCAACAAAAGCAAGGGGGACAGAGATGGGAAAGTTTTCATGGTTGGAATAAGTTCAACACAGGTTGCGCATCAAGTGCAGACGATTGACTATAAGGATACCGGCCAGAGAAAGTCACCCGTCAGAGCCAGTTGTCAAGCCCGATGTTGGGCATGGAGTAGTTGGCGCCAAGCTCCGCCTGCGCCAGAAGATCATCCAGATTCTCGAGTCGGTTCGGTTGCACTCCCGGGATTTTGTTGGAAACCGGGAATGCAGGCAAGTTTGATTGACAGAGCGACGCAGGCATGGGTGCAGGATCTCCCCGCGAGCGGGGAGCGCTTTCGCGAATTTAATTACCTGCCCTACGGGAACCCGCATGGCCGTTACGCCGCGCTGGAGCGGGCGCTGTTGGTGTCGTTGCTCCTGAACTGGAACCTCGCGCGAGTGCGCAGTTGGCTCCGGCTGTTCTCCAGGGATGTCCGCGTGCGGCGTGTCAACCGGCGCCTCCAGGCCCGCAGCTTTCGCTTCCATCTGAGACGGCTGCTCCAGCGCGTTCTCGGACAAGACCATGAGTCGGGGCTGGTCTTCCGCAGTGGTACGAGAACTGAGTCTGCAGCCTCTCCCCGGCCCGATTGAAACGGACAATTCGATTCGCATGTGATTAAAGATTAGAAGAGCAGTAGTGAGGCTGCAATCTTCACTCTCCACGAAGAACGACAGCAGATTCGACGGTCGGCTTTTCAGCCGCCCCTCAGGGACTTGCGCACTTTGGCCGCATGGCCCGGCACTGGCGTGCCGGGCTATTATCGCGAGGTCCCTCCGGGACAAAATTAAGGGATCGGAGCGGCGGTTGCGGTGGACGCTACACGGAGGCGGAAGGCGCCGGCGAGGGGAGCGGCCTGGGTCAGGCGGATGTCATTGCCGGGACCGCCCGAGGTGGAGGGGATGGCGCTGCTGAGGAATAGCGTGACGCCGTTGTTGTCAACGCGGCCATGCGTGTACAGCGTTTGGCCGGCGGCGAGCGCGACGAGGCCGTTGTTGCCGGCGCCGGAGAGGCTCAACCAATGAACCCCGTTCCTGACGGAGCTGAAAGTGGCTTCCCTGCTGGTGGCGGAGCCTTGGGGGCCATCAACGTGGCCAGCCGGATATTCGGTCCAAACGCTGTCGCTGTACCAGGACATGCGATCAGTAGTGGCCGGGAGCAGGAACTTGAGGCCGGCCTCCCGGGCGGAAACGTCGGCGGCTTTCCAGGCGAGATTCCAAGTGAGACTGGCCTGGGCATCGGGTCCGATGTCGAGGGTGTAGGTGAGTTGACCCTTGAGTTCGTTGGTCTCGGCCAGGTACACGTCAGCGGTCACGGCAATCTTGGCGTTGGGACCGTCCATATTGGCAGTGACGACCGTGTTGCTGTATTGCGGCGCCTGGGCGGAACTGACGAACGTCGGGCCGCCACGGCCACGGCCTCCCGCACCGCCACCGCCACCGCCGCCACCGCCGCCGCGGCGAGCGCCGGCGGGAGCTTCACCGAGGTTGAGGATCGGCCCGCCGAGAACGATGTCCTGGCCGCCGGCGCGCCAGGAGGTGATCTGGCCGGTGCGCTTGTCGAGGACCAATTGGGTTCCGGCGGTCTGCACAGTCACGCTTTGGTCAGCGTCGGAGAGGCGGACCGGACCGGCGGCGGCCAAGGCGGCCGGAGCGGCGGGGCCTTGGCAGGCTTTGGTGTGCAGGCGGGTGACGTAGACGCTGCGGCCATCGGGGTGGAAGAACTCCAAGCGCAGGGTGTCCATGCCGGCCGTGGCGGGGAACGAGGCGTTCACGGAGGAGCGGGGTTTGGCCTCAATGTGGCTGTCGCCGCTGGCGAGCACCTTCTCGCCGGCCATCGCCTGCCAGTGGCAGGTCAACTCGGCCAGATCGGTAAAGGAATAGCGGTTCTGGAGCGGGACGACACAATGGCCGGAGGCCGGGTCAATCTCGCGGTTGGTGGTGCTGACCGGGCTGTGGGACATCTTCATGTTCCAGTACAAGGGTGTGATTTGGCGGTCGGCGGTGACGGGGCCATTGCCGCCCGAAGCGCGGTAGCCGGTGTTGGGGTCGTTGCGAGCGCCGGGGCTGGGGACGGACCAGCGTTCGGGGAATTTGTCGTACATGCCCTGGGCCTGCCATTCCCAAATGGTGGCGCCGACAATGGCGTCGGTGGACCAAATGATATTCCAAGTATTGGCCAGTTCCGCGGCGCTGCCCGCGCCATACTCTGTCAAGATGATGGGGGCTTTGAGGCGGTTGGGGCTGGCGATCATGGTCCTGAGTTGTTGGGGCGAGGGGATGGGGTACAAATGGTAATCCTCAAAATCGGTCTTGGGATTCTTGTCCAAGTTCTGCTGCGAGATTAAGGCCAGGCGCGTGGGGTCGTGGGCCTTCGCGTAGTCGAACTCAGCCTGATTGTTGACACCGTAGCCGCTTTCGTTGCCACAGCTCCAGGCGACGACGCAGGCGCGGTTCTTGTCGCGATTGAGGGTTTCCATGGAGCGGAAGACGTAGGCCCAGGTGCGGTTGGTGTTGTTGATCTCGTTGGATACCCAGCAGGAAGGTATTTCGTCCAGGACGTAAAAGCCGGCCTCGTCGCACAGTTCCAGGAATCGGGCGGCGTGGTTGTAGTGGCTGGTGCGGATGGTGTTGATGTTGCAAGCCTTCATGAGGGCGATGTCGGTCTTCCAGCACTCTTCGGTCAGGGCGTGGCCGTAAGGTGAAAACTCCTCGTGGCGGCAGGTGCCGGTCATTTTGACGGGCACGCCATTGACCGTGAACACGCCGGTTTTAAGCTCGACCTTGCGGAAACCGATGCGGTCCTGCACGCGTTCGACGGTCTGGCTGCCGTCGGACAGGCGGTAGAGCACATAATACAGATTCGGCTTCTCGGCCGACCAGAGCTTGGGGGCGCTGACCGGAGCCGAAAAGGACACCGTGGCGATGCCGTCGGCGCCGATGAAGGCGCCGTAGCTGATGGCTGGGGTTGCAACCTTAGCGCCGTCCATGGAATACAGTTCGCAGGTCAGAGCGAAAGGCGCGCCGGCCGGGCCGGCGACGCGGACAGTGGACTTGAGCGTGGCATTCTTGTACTGGTCATCCAGGTCGGTGACGACAGTGACATCATCCACATGCAGGGGCGGAAGGGCCACCAAGTAAGTCTCGCGGTAGATGCCTCCCAAGCACCAGAAGTCGCCATGATCCAGGGTGGCGGAGGAGGTGTCCTTGTAAAGGCGGACGGCCATGAGATTGGGCTGGCCGGGCTTGAGGGCCTTGGTGACATCAATGTCAAAGGCGGTGAAGCCGCTTTCGTGGTAGCCGCACCGCTGGCCGTTGACGAAGACTTCAGCGCCGTCGTAGGCGCCGTCGAAATGCCACAGGACGGTCTGGCCGGCGAAGTTGGCCGGGACGGTCACCCAGCGGCGGTAGAGGCCGATGTCATGGGACGTCGGGACGGGGCGTTCCTGGTAAGTGGGGATGGAGAAGCCTTCGATTTCCCAATTGGCGGGGACGAGGATGTTGGTCCAGCCGGCATCGGAGGCAGTGGTAGCGGCGAAGTCGGGCACGGCGATGTCGGCGGGGAGTTCGCCCCTGACAGCGGGGCTGGTGCCGTGGTCCAGATTGAAGCGCCAGGTGCCGGTCATGGGGAAAACAGCGGGATTGCCCGGGCGCAGTCGATCAACAGGGACGGGCGCATAGCCTGGGACGGGGACCGGGGCGGCGACGACGGAAGCCGAGACGGCCAAGGCCGCGATGATCGGGATCAGGGGATGCCGGAAGATGGTTTCGCCGTGGGCGAGAAGGGGAAACGCGCCGCGGATTTTCATACCAGGATCACGCTGCTTTCTGAATTCGAGGGGCATAAACTTCCTTTCTGTATTTGGTTTTGAAATCTGAAAATCAGGCTCATTTGGAACACGGTGAACGATACAGAAAGAGGGCGAACTCATGCAAGGAAAAACTGACTCAGGCCGGACAAGTGCAGAGCAATCCCTGTCTTCCGGGCGAGATGGTGTTCTGCCGGGAAACCGGCGGCAAGGCGCCGCCGTATTTGAAAAGGCGGCGTCTGGCACTTCACAGCGCTATTGGGTTCTCAAGAGAGTGCGATAGAAGCTCCGGGCCTGGGAATTCGTGGTTGAAATATAGAGGAGGGTAGAATTGCCATTGAAAAATTCAAGGAGCGGCCCTTCATTCCAATTCGTCAAGGTCATGCTGTTGTCGAGGTAGAATTGTTGGTCGGGCACACCGGTGAAAAGGAAGATGTCATCGCCGGATACCCGCGCGTAGTTGGTGATGTTGACAGGCGTGGAGGGAGGCACCACCAGGCTGCGAATGATGGCGCCTTCTTCGCCAACCGCAACCAGTTGTCCCTGGTTGTGGGCCAGACCATAGAGTGATTTGCAGGTGATGGTGTCGAATGTGACCCAGTTGGTGGTGTCCTCACTTCCCAGGATGACGCCGTCGTCGCCGACGACAAACCAGACGCCGTCCAGATAATCGGCCGCGTTCAGCCAGGCGGAGGTGCCGCTGCTTTGGCGGGCCCAGTGCGAGCCGTCGGAACTGGTGAGAATAGTGCCGTTCTGGCCGACGGCGAGAAGCAGGCCGTTGAGATAACTCACCTGCCAGAGCCAATTGGTGGTGACCGTGGTCAGCGTCCAATTGGTGCGGTTGGCGCTGGTCAGAATAGTGCCGTTGGCGCCCACCGAAACCCAGCCGGCGGGACACAACGCCATACTGGTTAAGGTATTGGTGGTCGGCGTGGTGCGCTTGGTCCAAGTAGTGATATTCGGGCTGGTGAGAATGGTGCCTTTGCCGCCACAAAGCAGGTAGTCGCCGCCATCATAAAGCACCCCGTACAAGTCGTTGGTGGTGGGGGAAGTTAATTGATACCAAAGGTACGCATTCGTGGCCCAGAGGACCGTTCCAGCCGTGCCGACGGCCAGCAGATAGTTGCTACTGCCGCCGACGCCCAGCAGAACGGAGTTGGTGGCAACTGTTGGTGTCAACTCAACCGTCCAAGTGATGCCGTCCTGACTGCTCATGAGGGTGCCGTAATTGCCGACGGCAAGATAAATGGTCGCGATGCACGCGACCTGCCACAAGGTGGAACGCACCGGCGCGGTCGGTGTGCTCCAATACGGCGCGCGGTTGGCGTTGGAACCGATGGCCAACATCCCCGATTCACCCGCGACGAGAAGTTGACTGGCATTGTTGGTCGTCCCGGCCGCCGTGTAGTAACTCCAGGTCGGCGCGGGCGCGGCCAGAGTGGACAAAAGCTGGTTGCTCCAGCCGGCGCTTCCCTGCCAGCGCAGTTCGTCTTCACCAGCCACGAGTTGGGAATTGGTGCCGCCGGCGGTGGTGTAAAGATAATTAGTCGCCCCGGTGGAGACGGACTGCCAGGTGACGCCGTTTGCGCTGGTCAAGGCCACGCCGCCGTCGCCCGCCGCCAGAAAATGATTTCCCATCCAGTTGACGCAATTCAAATTCCTGGTCGTCCCGCTGGCGACCTTCGTCCATGAATAACCGTTTTGACTTGTGGCAATAAATCCGGCTTCGCCTACGGCGACGAAAAGGTTCGTACCGCCAAAGGCCACGCCATTCAGCCAATCGCTGAAGGACACGCTGGCCTGCTCCCAGTAAACGGCGTTGGTGCTGGCATAAATGGCCGCATTGTCTCCCACCGCCACGACGAGATTGGAGGAGGCGGCCACGCCTTCCAGCCAGTTGGTGGTGTTGAAATTTTCGATGTAAAAGGTGGAGAGGTCGCCGGAAAACAAGACCGTGCCGGACTCGCCGGTGACGACGAGGCGGCCACCCAGAAAGGCGGCGGAACGCAGCGAAACTCGCGTGCCGCTTTGGCACGGAAACCAATTGGTGAGATCGTAGGTGACATAAATCTGCCCCTCCTCCCCAACGGCCACACAAGTGCCGTTGTTGTCAACGATGGCGTAAATGTCCGCCCCGAAAGGCGTTGGGTTGGACCAGCGCCAAACCGGCGGCAAAATCTGCGCGTGCAAATTCAATCCAATCCCCAGCCAAAGAGCCGGCAAGACCAGGCGCCAACAGCGGCGAAAGACCAGCAGTTCAGGCATTCTCATGTCTATCCGATTTCGTTTAGGTGGCCGCCGCCGCCGCCTGGTTTGCAGCCAATAATTTGCCCGGCAAAATAAGGGCGATGACGCTGCCGCCGGGACCATTCTGTTTTAGTTCCAATTGGGCGTGCAAATGGTTGGCGAGCTGTTTGCTGATGGCCAGGCCGAGGCCGGCGCCGCCCTTGGTGGAGCGGCAGGGCATAAAAAGATTCTTGAGCAAATGTTCAGCAAAGCCGGGGCCTTCATCCGCCACCGTGCAAACCACGTTGGAACCGGCGGCGGCAATGGAAACCCGCACGGTCTTGTCGCGCGGCGTCACTTGCAGGGCGTTGCGGATGAGGTTTTCCATAATCAACAGGATAAGGTTGGCGGGATGATTGGAGATGCGCCCCTGGGTGGAAAGGCTCACTTCGCAACGCACTCCCAAGGCGCGGGCGGCCGGTTGAATTCTGTCTTCCAACACGCCCGCCAGTTCGGCCAGGGTGATTTCATAAGTGTCGCCAGTGCCGCCCTCGCCGAGAACGCGGACGACTTCCTGCACGAGTTGCTGCATGCGATGGGTCTGGCCCAAGGCTTCCTGCCAATCGCCGTTGGCCTCCTCGCCGTGACTGTGAGCGGCCACAAAGTCTTGCAGGTTGGCCAGCGGGTTGCTCAAGCCGTGGATGAGGTGCGCCGTCACCGCGCCGAGGGCGCTGGTCTTGGCGGCCAGCGTCAATTCATGGTTGGCCCGCAAGAGACTGCCGGTGCGTTCCTGGATGACTTGTTGGGCCTTTTGCAGGCGGCGACCGGCCCAGAGCAGGGCCGCCGTCAACAACCCGCCACCCAGGAGAAAAATCTCCAGCGCCTGCAAACGGAGATGGAGTTCAATGAGGGCGAATTGGCGCGCGAGATTATGCGCATCCAGCAAAAGTTGGGCGCCGGCCAACAATTGCGTTTCACCCCGGGCATGAATAGGGATGTTGACTTCCAGCAAGGGAAACGAGTTGGTATCGTTGCCCGGTGTGACCGGATTGAGGAGAAAATCGGCAAAATGGCCGGTTTCGACATAATGACTGACGGGGCGCAGTAGTTTTAATTCTGAAAACGTGCCGGGCGAAAGCGTGGCGGCGGTCACGTTGGGCGGAAAGGCGGTGACGAATTTGCCGTTCGCGTCAAACAACCGGACGCCCATCACACTGTCTTCCAATTGGGAAACTTCCAGCGTGAGGGCCAGTTGTTCGATGGGGTTCTGCAAACGCTGGACGAGGTTGGTGGCCCGGTTGCCAAATTGTTCGGACATGGCCACCGCATAGAGAATTTCACCTTCGTGATTTTCCATCTGCCCTCGGACCGCCCGCCGCAAATGCCAGTATCCCAGCGCGATGGTGAAGCCCAGGACCAAGAGCGCCAGCACCAACACCAAGCCGAGCAGGGACGCGGGGTTGGATAATTTCCGGCTGAGGTGGCGCAACATATAAAGTGGGAATGCTGATTGATGAATTAGAGTTTCTTTTACTATTTATGACGCGGTTTTTTCTGAGTCTTTTCTAATATAACCGGTCAAAACTGCCAGTCAAAACCCAGTTTGACCGTGTTGTCGTAATAGGTGTCGGTCTCCACGTCGGACAAGGAACGGTCGTAACTGTACTCGCCAAAAATTTTGAGTGGTTTGAAAACTTGCTTCTCCGCGCGCAATCCGGCGGTCAGCCAGGTTTTCTCCCGCAGGGTGGAACTGCCGGGGCTGATGGGTTGCACGGGATAATCGTAATAGCCGCCGCGCACAAAGCCGAGGATTTTCCAGGTCTTGGCCTGATATTCAATGCGTGGAGCAAGCCGGTAATGTGCATAATTGAAATAGTCCGCGCCGTTGTCCTCGTTTAACTCATAGCCGGCGGTGACGAAGGTGTGCCAATGGTTGGATTTGTCCCACGACTCATGCCACGTTAATTCCACCGTTTGTGACGTAAAACGAAGCCTCGTTCCCGACAATGCGTAGCCCTGGCGGCTGACCTGTTGCCGCGTGTCAAATATCAAATAGTTCCACTGGTAATTCAATGTCAGGTCCGAACCATGTCCGTAACGGTAGCCCAAGCCCAGCCGCGGGCCAAATTGCCAGAAGCTATCCAGCGGCGCGGCCATCAATTCCCGCCCGCCGCTCAAGTCCAACTGCGCCCAACCCGGTTTGAACTCTTTTCGAGTCACCCACCTTCCGGTAAAATTGTCTGCCGTGATCTGGCTGATGGGGGCCTCATTCGTGAGTTGGGCCGTCAAGTCTAGAAGCTGATGCTGGTAAAGATAATTGACGCCGAACCCCGAAGACCAGTTCTGCGGGAAGAAGCGCATGGCTTGCACGGCGGCAATTACCACCTGCTCCGGCGCGGCGGTTCCGTCAAAGTAACGCGTGTCATCCGCCGAAGCAAATGCACTGACCATCCACGGGCCCGTCGGCAGCCGGAAAACGGTCACATCCGCTCCGGAATCCCAGAACGGGCTGCCCTGGCGGTTGGTATTGGCCAGGGCCACATTGTCTTTGTAGCCAAACATTCCCCGCAAATCCACCGTGGCGTTCCAGAGATGGATTTTGAAGTCGTTGGTCAGCGAAGCAAGATCGGGATTGTTGGTCAGCGAAACAGTATTGCCAGACTCCTGACCTTCTGCCGAACCGGTCAACAACCTCATCGTCAGCAGCCCAACCACACCGAAGGTGAGAGCCGCCGTTGCTCGAAATCGCCTGTCCACCTAATAACAGTATCACGAGGCAGCCGAAACCACCTCGTGATACTTACTCCTTTGAATTGAAGCAGATATTTTAATGTTTGGGATTATGCCTTTAATTACCGGGGCGGGGACGGCCGCCACCGGGACTGGTGCTGCCACCGCTTCCCCCGGCTCCTCCCAGATCCGGCCGGCTCTGAGGTCCAAACTGCTGTTGCATCTGCTGCGCTTGGTTGCGCGCCTGGGTCGCGATGCCCTGCAACTGCTGTTGCAACTGGTCGCGCAGCGATTGCAACTGTCCCAGGATGGCGGCGCGCTGCGTCGCATCCGTGGTGGATGTCAATGCGCCAATCAACTGGTTGCGCTGGGCTTGGAATTGCTGGGCAACGGTCTGCACATTAGGCGGCAGACCGGGCGGCACGTTCGTGGATACCACGGGCGGCGCGTTGGTGAAGACGGGTGGCAGGTTGGTCCAGGCCGGCGTCAGGTTGGTCCAACTTGGCGGCGGTTGGTTGGTCCACACAGGCGGCGGGTTGGTCCAAATAGGTGGTTGGTTGGTCCAGACCGGCGGCAAATTGGTCCACCCAGGCTGGTAGTTCGTGCTCCCAGGCGGAAAGTTGGTCAACGGAGGCGGAAAGTTGGTCCCCGGAGGAAGGTCCGGCGGCGCGTTGGTGGGTGCGGGTGGAGGCGGATTAGTGAACCAATTAGTATCCGGTGGCGGTGGCGGCGGCGGCGCAGGTACGTTGGTGTCGGCCTGGGCCAAGGCTTGGGTCAACATCCCGGCCAGGCCAACAAACACAGAGAATAATGCAATGCTTAATGTCTTTTTCATAACTTCTCCAGTCGTTTAGTCATTTGTCAGAAACTCAACTATTCTGACAATCCAGCGCGGTGTCCGCAAATTTGCTGGTGCTGTTCCAACAAATCCGAGCGTTTATGGGACACCACGCTTGTCTGGCTGGAAAGTAGCAGTCGCCATGCCAACATCAAAAGCAGACGCACATCTCATTCGTAATCAACAAGTTATAACTCTCATCACTTGGCATGGTTGATTTGGATTTTCACGATTGGGAAATAGTTCCCAACTTTTCCCCAAAACGGCGCCCGCAGATTGGTCTCTAGTTCCCATCCGGCTTGCGGTCTTTCTGCCCCAAGCGGTAACGGATAAAATCGCGCGGAACGCCCAGCAACCGGGAGGCGGCCGATACATTCCCCGCCGCTTGCTCCAACGCCTGACGCATTAACTTGTCAATAGCCTCGTCCAAGGAGAAGCCCCGCTCCGGGAATCGAAACGCCGGGTTCAACCACGTCATCGCATCGTCTGGCCGCGACGCTTCACCGCCGGGTGAAAGGTGGTCGAAATTCAATTCCGCCTTGTCCTCGAAAACCACCGCGCGTTCCAACTCGTGCGCCAGTTCGCGGACATTGCCGGGCCACGGATAGCCGCGAAGGCGTTGCCTGCCGGCCGCGGAAATAGTTTTGGGTTTCAAATTGTGCTTGCTGCAAAAACGGCGGGCGAAAAGCTCGGCCATTTTCACAATGTCTTCTCCCCGCTCCCGCAATGGTGGAATGAGAATGCGATACAAATCCAGCCGATGATATAAATCTTCGCGAAACTTCCCCTCCGCCACGAGCGCGGTCAGATCGCGATTGGTGGCCGCGATCAACCGCGTGTCCACCAGCAGCGCCTGGTTGGCTCCGACGCGCCGGATTTTCCCGTCCTCAATCGCCGTGAGCACCTTGGCCTGCAATGCCAAAGAAAGACTCGGCACTTCATCCAGAAAAAGCGTCCCGCCGTCGGCTGCTTCAAACAAACCCATCCGCGCTTTGCGGGCGTCGGTGAACGCCCCCTGCTCGTGGCCGAACAATTCCGATTCCGCCAAAGTCTCCGGCAGGGCCGAGCAGTTGACCTCCACCAGTTCGCTCTTGGCGCGCTGACTGCGCTCGTGCAGCCAGCGCGCGATGGCCGTCTTGCCCGTGCCCGTTTCCCCTTGAATCAAAATCGGCGGCAACGGACCCCGCGTGCGCAAGTCCGTCTCTAAAATCCGTTTCAGTTGCCCTTCCAGCGCGGCCAGCGACGGCCCGAAATAAAACTCATGGGCCGGACTGTCCTTGCGGCGGTGCTCCTCGCGCCGGGCCGATTGTTGCGCTTGTCGCGCCTGCTCCATCACCAGCGGCAGTTCTCCCGGATCGAACGGCTTGACCAGATAATCCAGCGCGCCAAACCGCATCGCCTCGACCGCGCCGGCCACGCCGCCGTGCGCCGTCATGACGATGACGCCCATATCGTTCGGAAAGATTTGTTCCTTCAACAAATCAGTCCCGGCGCCATCCGGCAGATTGACATCCAGCAGCGCAAAGTCAAAGCCCCTCGCGGAAATAATCTTGCGGGCGGATTGCAAATCTTCCACCGCCGCCACTTGCGCCCCCAGTTTTTCCAACTGGGCCGCCAGCCGCTTGCGAAGCATGGGGTCATCTTCCACCACCAGCACACCCAGTCCAGACAGGTTCATGGCGTAGAGGAACTGCACTGCCGCCCAATTGTCAAGCAGCCAAGGCCGGGGTGCCGAGGAATAGCTGGATCGGCAGGGCAAGGCGTGGCTCCTGACGAGCCGAACTTTCTATGCCGTTGAACCCATTGGAAACATCGAGGAACCATAAGAATTCGGGAAAGGAAAGATTACTCCAAACCCGGTGCAATGTCCCGGTGCTCTTTCCACCATTTCAACCACTGCGCCTCATCTGCGCCGATACTCTGTCCGGTCAAAGAGCGGAGAGAATCGGCAATGTTATCTCGAAACATTTGCGGTTTGTAGGCGCGTTTCCAATCCTGCTTGTCGCTAAAATCCGCCGGAAAACAGTTAATGAGTGCATCCACCGCCGCCTTGTACTTAAACTCGGCCAGAACGGCTATGGCTTGGTTGACCACAGCCCCGCTGGGGTCCGTTTTGATGGCCTTCGCCAGAAAAGGAATCGCTCGCGGGTCAGGGTGACGGCCAAGTGACCACACGACGGACCTTCGCTGATACTGATCGAAGGAGGCGTCAGTGAGCAGTTCACAAAGCTTGCCGGTGTGATCGTCAGGGTCGAGGCTCGCCACCGCGATGCGGGCGGCGGCCAAGCGCTTCTGTTCAAGTTCGGGATCATTGTTCGCGCCTGCTTTCTCAATCTTGCCCTTCGCAAGAATCAGGTTCCGCAGGGCTGGAATGGCGCGCGCATCGCCGATATTTTCCAGCGCCTCGATAACATCAGGATGTTCGATATATTCGAGCAAAGCAGGGACTGCCTCTTTGGCGCGGAGGTTGGCCAAAGCCTCGACAGGACGCAAAAGGTCATCAGCCAAAACTCCCCCCTTTTCCTGCTTTACGGTTGGGCCTTTCTGTTTCACAAAATCAATCAAGAGGGGAATTGCCCTCGGATCGCCCAGATAGCCCAAAGCCATGATCGGGCCCCGGCGTCCGTTGGTCTTCTTCGCCAATTCGATGAGAAACGGCACCGCGTTCGTGCATTTCAAATAACCCAATGCGAGGGTGAGGTCCCCATCTTCGTCGGCCATGTAGGACATGGTGTGCAACGTGCCCCTGCTCCAGCCGGCTTTTTCTAATCCCGTCACATACCGCTCATCTGACAAAGCCGTGATCGCCATCTCCACAAGCCAATCTGGAGGATTCTCTTTGTAATGGTCTAACGCGAAATGGAGCGCGGCATGAGTGTTCATCGAAACCACGTAGTCAGTGTTCTTCATAGACTCCAACAGGAACAAAGCAGCCCGCTGACTTCCGCGCGGCGCGGCTTCTGCAGCGAAAAGAAGTTTCATCGGCAAGGATTTTTCGTTTTCCATCAACGATTCCAATTTTCTGACGAGTGGAGACCCTTCGTATGCCTTCAGCTTCTCCAGCAATTCGCGGTTTGCATTCCAGAGTCCAACAATGTCGGGCTCATCGGGAGGACCGTTGCCGGTATGTTCGGGAGTGTGGTTGAATTCGGGAAGTTGCTCAGGCACCGGTTGACTGTTCTCCGAACGGGCGCCACCGCTGCCGAGGCTCCGTGTAATCAACGCCCGCATGTACTCCTCCCTCTGCTGACCGCCGAAGACAGGAATGTCCCGGTTCAATTCCTCCACTGTGGCCAGTTTCGGTTCCGAGCCGACACTGAATTGCATGTAAACATTCCCGCAGCTTTGTATGTCCGCGGACAGCCCGAGTTCGACTGGATTGAAGTCAAAGTGGTATTGATAATAACCGGGCAACGCCAGGTTGAACCAATCGCGAAGGTCGAAAACCGCAATCCGCGCCTTTTCTCCCGTTTCAAGAAAAGGACCAATCTCAACTGTATTGAAAGAATTCGAGCGAATCGCGCCGACCTCTTTGAAGTCCTCGAAGTGCGGATAATCCGGGTCAGCGGTTTTCGCATTGAAAGGAGCGTACTGGAGAGTAAGGGTGATCCCCTTTCGAAAGGCCGGGCCTCCGTTGTTTGCATCGTGGTATATGTCGCCCAAAACTGCTTGGGTAACTCCGCGCCGGTTTCTGAGGTAAATCTCCACACGCACCGGATCTCCGATGTTAGGATTTGGGAGAACGAGCTTTCCGTTATTCGTGTTCCCCTTGCCGCCGGGCATCCCCCAGTCAACCCCGGCTGGAAGTTGATTCCAATCTATGCGCGGCTCGTGATCGCAGTCGCAAAACCAGAGGAAAACTTGGTCTGCGGGCACAACCGCAGTGCCATGTTCGCAGACAAATCCGAAATAACGCTTCCATTGCCCGTTAATCTGGAGTTCCTCCGCCTGACAAACATAACCGGAATTGTTGAAGTTTGTTCGAGCCAACCCATTCTGTCCGGGGAATGGATAATCCTTGAGCGAGGGCCAGTCGCAAAAGATTGGGCACTCGGGAAGTTTCCAAACCCGCGACGGCCCCAGTCCTTCGAACGTGAATACTGCGGAGCCCTTTTCCACGTCCTTTTGCGTTCCAGGCCGCGTGAGTTCGGTAAATTTCATGCCAAACTCATAGGGAATTTTGCCTGGCGTGACTTTGCGGCTGTACCTCTTATAGACCGCGTCGTCGTGAGGGTCAGCCCAGGCAAACAGACCAGCCGTGACAATGAGAAGGAAAACAACCAACCCCAGCGTCCTGTGGCGGAGTCTGAGAGATTTCATAAATCCGGTTATTAATCCGATATTATCACGAAAGGCGAGAAGAGCAAGAAGCGAGAAGTGCGGCGGTCGCAGACCGCCG
>Ga0326728_10002203_pt1 | contig 65833 bp, 59 predicted proteins | sample MB3enrmetagenome_FD_207602 | JGI IMG/M metagenome (GOLD analysis project Ga0326728, IMG submission 207602) | Lab enriched peat soil microbial communities from McLean, Ithaca, NY, United States - MB31MN | ecosystem: Environmental > Terrestrial > Soil > Wetlands > Peat | place: USA: New York...
ACCTTGGTTCATCTTCGAGTAGTAAGCGTCGATAAAGCTTTGTCCGACGCCAATGAGAAGAATCATCGTGAACAAACTTGCTCCAATTTCGAGTACTTTTTTGTAGTAGTTTATTGCGATGTCGGAGGTCCATCTGGAACCACCAAAGCCGAGAAAAAACACGCCCGCATACGCTAACAGCCAGGCAGAGCAAAGCAAGAGCAGCATGTTCGCCCCAACGAGAGCGAACACAACCATGATGAGTCCGCTCAACAAAAGACCAACGAAGCTGGCCACCGGGCTCCAGCCCGACATATTCTTTAAGGCGTTAAAAAAGATCTTAAAACCCATGTCTGCAATGTGACCTGGGTTCACCTGCGTACCTTGTCCTGTTGCCTCGCTAGCGATTTGTTGAAGTGATTCGATGATTGAGCCGGCATAGGAAGGCCCATTGCTGAGCAACCACCAAAAGAAACCGGTGAAGATCGTGAAGCGCACAAACTCGGCTACAAATTCTCCAAAATCGGCCTTTCGGAGCGCCATCATGCCGATCGTCCAAATCATACTGATTGAAACGAGACACCAAAAAAGCCAAGTTGCATGTTTCGTTATGGTCGTTGACCAAGCGGTTGCTACTGCCTGATACCGTTGCAATATATCCCCGAAAACATTAGAATTTGTCATCTGTGCCGAAGCGGTTACGGAAACAAGCAGCAGGCAGGAACAAAGCAGTAAACAAATGACGAGGAATCTGGAAGAAAAAAACCCTTTCACGAATGTGAGTAATTTCCCCATGCTTTTTCTTTCTTTATTAGTCGTGCTCATGTTTTTGGACTAGTTCTTACCAGCTTTCTCCTGTTCAGCCTTTTTGTCACTGGTATTGCTTTTATCTTTGGGTAGTTTCTGTTCGTCCTCAAAAGACCAACCGCTTTCATCTGTTGTGTCCGGGAAGCTTGAAATTGACTTTTTATCAGCATCGGTCATGCTCTTGTCTTTTGACTGGCTGCAGCTCAAAAGTCCCAGTGAAAGAATAAAAATCAACAAAAGTGTCAGATATTTTCCCATCTATTTTCTCCCCTCAAAAGACCAACCGCTTTCATCCGTCGTGTCGGGGAAACTTGAAACTGACTGTTGATCGAGGGCTCCGCTCTGGGCCTGCTTGTCGGCATCCGCTTGCAGCTTGGCGGCCGCGGCGTTTCCCTGCGCGACGAGCAAGGTTCGAATTTGGAGCAATTGCGCCGCCTGATTGCTTGCCAACTGGTTAGCCGCCTGGAGTGCTTCCATACGCCCGCCCGCGCTTTGCGCCGCATTCTGGATCAGCACCAGATTGGCCGCGTCCTGGCGGAGCTGGACTTGCTGTTTCTCGATCGCTTGCACGAGGGCATCGTTTGCCTGTTTTTGGGATTGTGATCCCAGTATAGCCACATTCTGCAGTGCTGCCCGTTGCTGCTGAGTGCAGCCATTAGGACCGAAACAGGGTGAGCTTCGGTAATAATTTATATCCTGGAATTTATTAAGATACGCTTGCAGGCTCCCGGCCTGCTGCTTGTAACGGTCTACAACGTCAATCGTTTTCAACACATCATTTATGGTTATATTCGCCTGGTCCCATACATAGGCTACAGGCGCAACAGTATTTTTAACCATGTTTGCAGATTGTGATAGTTGCTGCTCATACTGTTGCAGTTGAAGACAATATTGTTGGATCTGTTTTAAGGTCATCAGCACATTCTGTTTCGCTGAAACCAGGTTCTCAGAGAAATTGCCGGCGTCGAAGACAGCCATCTGCGCATGGGCCTGCACAGTCATGCAAAGCACCACAACGCACACATACTTACCTACACGGCTCATCATTTTCCTCCTTTTCCTGAAAGCGCATAATCAAACGACTTATACGGCTTCTCGAAGGTCAAATCCTTTACGGCCATCACGTTGAACCTAAACCCCGGGCGGATTTCGAGCGTTGGGCTTAAGCTGAGATTTTTTTGCATCATTTCGGCCATCGTAGATCCCAACTCCTGGCCTAATGACGCGCTCAAAACGCCGCTGGTACTCTGCGTATTGTTAACGCCGTTGTTCTGGTTAGGCTGGCTGAGGCTGACGCCTGCGATTATCGCAGACATGAGGAGCGCCGAACCGAATGTCCTGAGGTAGTGGTTATTCACCTTATCGTGAAATCCGGCATACCCAGCGCCATCAGCCCCCGGCATGGCCCCTATGTCCATCGCCTTTCCGTCCGGAAAGACGATGCGTTGCCAAGCAACGAGCACGCGCTCCTGTCCATAAACCACATCGCTTGAGTACGCTCCAACGAGGCGCGACCCCTGCGGTATCAGCAGGTACTTTCCGGTTGGCGTGTCGTATACGTTTTGGCTGACCTGGCCTATGACCTGGCCCGGCAAGCCCGAATTAATCCCTGAAATCATCGTGGCCGGAACCACAAACCCGGCCCGCAGCTCATAGCGCGTGCGAGGCGGTTCCGGCTTGGAATCCATGCGCCATCTGTCGCCCTGGCCAATCCCCGCGAACTGTTTGATGTCGTTTCGGGAAACTCCAGCCTTGGCAGCTCTTCCCCCCGGGATTTGGGCCAGCGCTTTAATCGAGTCTTCGGTCTGTGCCGCGATAAGCTTACTGAGCTCCACCGCCTCAGGAGTGTTCAACCCGGGTTCACCCAGCGTCCTTTTACCGCTGAGGTCCGTCACCTGGACCACGGTTTTAGCCGTAACGGCCTGCTCGAAGGCCTGGAACTTCATCTGGCGTATGCGTGCCTCCTCCTCTTCGGCTGAGGTTTTCGGCTTATTGGTATCTCGCTCAGGTGGAGCCGGCGGCTTATTGAGATCATTGGGCTTTACGATGGGCACCTTGAGTTCTTGCTCGCCGGAAGCTTGCGCCTGCTCCTTCGGGATCTCCGGAGGACCCGGCTGCCCCGCCGCATCCGGTATGATGCCATCGTTCCTGTCCGGCAGTATCGCCTTTACGAACATCGCTGTGTCCGTGTTTCCGGCTTTTTCGGCATTTACTTTGTTCGCGTGCTGGTGTTGCGATCTGTCCATCGCGACCAGGGCCATAACGAGCACGAACAGCCCAAGGACACCAACGAGGATGTAGACCGGCAGGTTATTTACGCGACGTCCCGCAGTTTTACCCTGTGCCTGAGGGGAAGTGTTTGCTGACATATTTGGCATATCAGTTGCCTTCCCTTACCGCAGCGCACCTTGTGATGGTGATACGGTCTTGACTGCCGCCAACGCCAGCGATAAGGATGGCCCGGTCGAACACGCTATCGACAATGTAGCGATCACCCTGGACACGGTAATTGACGAGGACCTCCTCGGGGCTTTTAGCAAAAGATAGAAAACCCTTATTCTTTCGCGTTACAAGTAGAGTCGGCGCTTCGGTCTGCGACATGGTGGAGGGCATCTCGATTATGGTTTTAACCCCGTCGTTGTATACACGAACGGGTTTCCATCTGCTGTGGCCCTCGATCGTATAAGAAAAGTTCAGGTTTCCCAGGTAAGCTTTATTCTCCGGCTGCGTGCCATCACCCTGTTCCTGTGTTTGCCTTTCTTTTATTGCGTCCCATTTTTTTGTGGCATCATCAGTTGGATAGACAAAGGTGACATACGGCATGAACTTGGTGCGATGGGAGCGCAAGCGGAGGTGATAGGTGCGCCGGTTCGTCGTCACGACAAGGCTTGTGTCAAGGCCCACATCCTGCGGTTTTATAATAAGATGTTGAACCTCATTTGCCCCGTATCCGGTAATGGCCGGCTCCACTGTCCAACGAGGATCGCCCACGTTGATGTTATTTACCTGTTCTCCCGGCTCCAAGGCCACGTCGCAGACCTGAAGCACCGCGCAAAGGATGCTCGGCTCCGAGACGCCAAACACAAAACGGACCGAACCATCGGTCCCGGCAACAGCCTTTGTGCCGGTCGCACTCGATGCTCGCCATCTGTCCGCAATACCAATGCCGGTCTGTTCCTGGGGTGTGAGTTCCGGGTTTTTGTGTGAAAAATAACCATCGTCCATGTTGTCGCCGGGGCCCGCAATCGCCAGCACCGGCATCAGGCAAATCATTAAAGCGGCAAGATATTTCTGCAATGACCCCTCCTAAAGCTGCTTGGTCCACGAAAAATCACGCACAAAAATACCTAATGGATTTTGGCGGATTTGCTCCTCTGCGGTTGGCGGCGTCACATAAACCGTGACCAGTGCGCGCATCCGGCACGGCACGCCCTTTATGACTCCTTTGCGGTCGCGGACCGTCTCGACCCAATCAATTTGCCAGGTTGAATCTGTTTGCGGCATTACGCTCTTGATGTCGATGCTCACCATTTCAGTGGCAGCCCGTTTAAAAGGGTTTGATTCGGGGGTGCCGTTTAGCCACTCGTTCATCTTGATGGTGGCCGGATCGTTGGATGAAAGCACGGCATATACATGTAGGACAGCCTCACGTTGCAACGTCACATCAGGCGTAACCAAACGGGCCTCGCTAACAAAGGCGGCAACCGTAGCCTCTATTACCCTCGGGTCGGCGGCCTGAGCGGCCTGGGCCGGTCGTATGGCGAGCGCCTCGCCCAGTTGGTTAACTTCGACAACGTAAGGCACGATTTTAGATTGACGCCCGATCTCAACGATTCCACCCACCGCGACCAACGCAATCAAAAGACACACCATGGCAACCATCTGCCACATCTGGCGTGAGGACATAAGCCTGCCGACATGATCATTCCAGGTCCGTTGTGCGTTGAGATAAGGGTTCACACTTTGTTTGACGGCGGTCTCCGCCTGCTGTTCCACCTTGCCTTCAACTGGATCTTTCTTCCTAAAAAGGCCTGGCAACTTCATCTTCATGACCGCTTTCCCAAATAGTCGGAAAGATCCAAATCCCGTTGTCTTAGCCATTCGTCAACCCAGCCCTCGCCATACTTGTCCTCAAGCGTGCGGATAGCAGCCAATGACTCCTTGTCCGTAGCCCCGACAAAAGAGAGCGCCAGCGGGCCAAGCGCCAACTCAAAAAGCCGGCGCCCTTTTTCCGAAACGTAGTAATATTGCCGCTTCGGGACAGCGGTCGCCAGGATCTCGATCTGCCTGTTATTGAGCCCCATACGCTTGTAGAGATTTGCCGTGTCCTCGTCCCTGGCGTACACATTAGGCAAGAACACCTTGCTAGCTGTGGACTCAACAATTACATCGAGTATGCCCGATCTAGCGGCATCGGTAAGGCTTTGGGTCGCCATGACCACCATGCAGTTCGCTTTACGCATGACCTTGAGCCATTCCCGGATTTTCTCCCGAAATACGGGGTGCCCCAGCATAATCCACGCTTCGTCCAGGATGATTGCGGCGGGCTGGCCGCCCAGTGATCGCTCGATCCTGCGAAACAGGTAAAGAAGAACGGGCAAGGCATATTTCTCGCCAAGGTTCATGAGCTCTTCAATCTCAAATACGCTAAACTCGCCAAGCGACAAACCATCTGCGTCGGCATCGAGCAGATGTCCCATCATGCCGTGACGGGTGTATTGCATCAAAGCTTCCCTGATCTGAATGTCCTGTATCGTATCCACAAACTCGCTAAGCGTTTTCGATCCGGTGCTATACATACTCATGACGGCATTACCGATTTCGTTGCGCTGTCCAGGATTGATACTTAGACCACTCAAGGCCAGTAGTGTCTCGATCCATTGCATGACCCAAGCCCTATCCCCCGGCGTCTCCATATATTGCAAAGGGCAAAAGGCAAGGGTGTCGTTATCGCCGGCGATGGAGTAATGATGACCACCGGCAGCCTTGCAGAGCGGGTACATGGAAAGGCCCTTGTCAAAAATGAAAAGGGTCATGCCCTTATAGCGCCGCAACTGCCCGGCAAGCGTTCCCAAAAGCGTGGACTTGCCCGCCCCGGTTGGACCAAATATTATCTGGTGCGCCAGGTCCCGGACATGCGCATTGAACCAAAATGGGGTTCGCCCATCCGTTACACACTGCAAAAGAGCCGGACTCGATGGCGGGTACATGGGACATGGGGCCTTGCTTTCACCGCTCCAAATGGTGCTGACCGGGAGTAAATCTGCCCCGTTCATGGTGTTCATCACGGGCCTGCGGATATTTTCGACACAATGTCCCGGTAGGCTCCCAAACCAGGCGTCCATGACATTGATGGTCTCCACGCGAGCGGCGAACCCGAGGCTGTTGATAGTTTTTTCGATCTGCCGCGCCGCTACGTCCAGCTTGTCCCGGTCCTCGTCCATCAAAACCACGACACTCGTGTAATAAATCTGCCCAACAACGCCGCTATTGACCTCGGATATTGCCAGTTCGGCATCCTCGACCATGTCGGCGGCATCCCGATCAATACGACCATGACCCGTGTTAAAAACCTGGTCCCAGAATCCCCTGACCTTTTGCTTCCATTTTTTCCGGAATTTGTCCAGATGGGCTACCGCCTCGTGCTGGTCCATGAAAATAAACCTGCTTGACCAGCGGTACTCAATCGGGAGTTCAGCGAGTACTGAAAGCATGCCCGGATACGATTCCATCGGGAACCCGTCGATAGCCACGCACTGGACGTATTTTCGGCCTATTTTGGGTATCACCCCGCCCCACATTTCCTGACCACCGATCAGCGCATCCAGGTAGATAGGATTTGACGGCAGCATTATGGGGTGGTCGATACCAGTGGCACAAAAATGCAAGTGGCGTAAAAAATCATCATGTGTGACGATGCTTCCATCCTCATTCACAGCCTTATGGCTTTGAAGCCTTTGCATCCTGAAAACCGAAGAAAGCCGCGACTCCAAGTTGGCGCACTCATTCTTGAACCCATCGATCAGACTATATGTATGCCCCTTGTGGTCCATGGCTTTTCGGTCATCATCGAACATCAAATCCACAAACTTCTTTTGAGCCAGTAACGGGGGATACCACGTGAGGGTCAATACGAAATAGCCCTCGAACATAGTTCCCAGGCTCTCAAAATACCTGCGTCTCTCCTCATCGATGGCTGCAGTAACACGATCCGGAAAATGAGATAAACCTGGCTCGCTGTAACCTGGTGCATTACGCCGTATTGCGTCCACGTGGATCACATATCCACCGCCAAGCATCCCAATCGCCTGATTGATGCGAAGAGATGTTATTTCTCTTTGCTCTTCCGTGCTGCTCGCGTTATCGTCACCCTGATAGAGCCAGGCAGCCATAAACGCTCCGTTCTTGCAGATGATCACTCCATCATCGACTACAGCGGCGTAGTTCAAAAGATCCACGAACCCCTCATCAGTGGCCCGGTGTCTCTGGAGTTTGTTGTGCTTGTGGGCTTGGCGCACCTCAAAAAAAAGCATCGAAACCAAAAGCAAACCCAAAACACCTATAACCAGCGTGAGACCTTCGATAACAGAGGGTTGGGCCAAAATACTCATTTCATTTGTACCCCCTCTCATTGCCTCGGAAAGGCGTGGACCTGGCCGGGTAGTACGCTTTGTAGCGCCGATGCCGCATATACACGTGCCGCATCCGAGGATCGGCTTTAGCCATCAGGCGAAACAGGAACAATGCAACAACCCAAAGCCCCACGCCAAATGCCGTCGCTCGCAACTCCTGGGCTGAAAAAATCAAAGCGAACGCCAAAAGACCCGTAAACATTACCAGCTCCCGATCCCCACCCAGGAACAGATTGGGCCGGTTTCCGGCCCTGTGAACCGTAACCGTTCGAAGCGCCATGTCACACCCTTCCACACAAAAGGAAGCTTTGAGCCGCGCCAATCAGGGCCCCCTGCCCAAAAAAGGTTGACATCAGATTTTGAGCACCCACGAGAAGCCCCATGACCAGAACGACGAAAATAAGTGTCCGCACAAATGCGTTTAACTCGCCGCCAAATATCAGCACTCCACCTGCGGCCACAATGCCGATAATCGATATACTGAAAGCCACGGGTCCCGTCATGCTTTGCTGAAGCTTAGTCAGCCAGGCCTCATAGGGAAGCCCGCCTCCTTGTGCTGCCGAGGCCATGGCATGCGGAACCACAGCGAAAAAGGTCAGCAAAAACAGCAGCCCACAACACCAGGCTATTTGTGTTGTGGGCTGCTCCGCGAAGCTATTTTGTGTTGAGACAGTCTTTTTCATGTCTTTTCCCCTCCAATGTTGTGAGTTTCATAGCCGTTTTCATATCCTCTCACTTCGATTAGCTCCTGGACACGGCGTCCATCCGGAGTTTTGGCGATTTGGATAACAACGTTCACAGCCGAGGCTATAAACGGTTCAATCACTCTGGGCGCATCAGGATTCATGCTGATAAGCATCGCCAGCCGGTCCAAGGCCGATTTGGCGTTGTTCGCGTGTAGAGTGGCACATCCACCCGCATGGCCGGTGTTCCAGGCCATGAGCAAATCCAATGCTTCCGGCCCTCTTACTTCGCCCACGATGATGCGGTCAGGCCGCACACGCAGCGTCGTCTTCAATAACTTGGTCATGCTGATCTCCAGGCTCGTGTGCAATGGACTGCAATTGGCAGCCGAACACTGGATTTCTCCGGTGTCTTCAATGATGACTACTCGTTCGTTCGGATCGCAAACCACCATCTCGCCAATAATGGCGTTGATCAGAGTGGTTTTCCCGCTTCCCGTTCCGCCGCTTACGACGATGTTTTTATGACCAGTTACCGCTGTGCAGATAATTTGCTTTTGCCCGGAGGTCATGATCCCGTCTGCCACATACTGATCAAGAGAATAGATAGCGCTGGCCCTTTTCCGGATAGCGAACATCGGGGCTGAGACAACGGGTGGAAGCAGCCCGGCGAAGCGGCTCCCATCCAATGGCAACTCACCCTCCAGAATCGGGTTGTTGCGCGTGATTGTCGTCCCGAGCGCGGACGCTATCGTCCGCATGACTGATTCGGCCCTGCTCGCCGGCATGTGGCCAATACGCTTCATCTTTTCACCCAAACGTTCCTGCCAAAGCGTTCCGTCCGGGTTGAGCAGGATCTCAATTGTCCTCGGGTCATTCAGGGCATCGATAACAAGAGCCCCGAAGTCCCTCTTGAGTTTGTCGAGCCGTACAATTTCACGCGGTTTTGTTTCGGGTTCGTTCATCAATACCCCGGCCTGTTTTTCGACCGAAAGAGCAGCGGCAAGCTGTATAACGCTGTCCACACCGCCATAATCACCCCATAATGCAGGAGGAACGTCCATCCGGGATGCATCCCCAAAGTGTGCCAGTGATACAGCATTCGAAAAAACTGATACAAAAGGTCCGCCCCACAAACCATTAGCGCCACCCATTTCACAACGAAAAAGGCAAAACACAGAAGCGGCCAAATCAGGACCACAGGCGCAAGACAAACACAAAAAACCACCCGACCAGGGAACCAACCAATAGCCCGCCACCAAGCTTTCCGACGTTGTTGGGCAGGCCGGGCGCCAACCGTTTCTTCGGTGCTGACAAAAGCTTGCTCTGACGGGAACCGAAGCACATTTGTCGTCATGGTTTGCCTCCTTGCATGTTGATGAGACTATGGAACTTGGTGCTGCTAGGCCAAATAAAGGGGGGCCTTTGTAATTGGGACGTTCGAACCTTGCTGCCCTGGAGGAAAGAAGTCCCGGATTAAATTGAATCGGTCTATTTAATACTCACACTATACGTGTCAGTATGAAGTTACATTATAAATGTTTGTAGCCAGCGTCAAGAGGAATTTACGAAAGAAAAATTAAACGAGAAAAAGATGGAATCCGAAAGAGTCGGTCCGTGAATGCCGGGCAGGGATTCAATTAAGGATTGTCGTGTGGCCGGGAATAGTACGCGATGATAATCGCATCTATCAACACGCTGACCTCGACTCCACTGTTTCGAGCACTTTCCTTGAGTTTCTCGTAGACCGGCACGCTGATCGCAAATGATGTTCTCAAAAATTTCTGGTAAGTTTTGCGCCGCTTTACAAGTTCGACTTCGTCCCAATTGGTATTTAGAATTGCTGTGCGCAAGCCTTCGCTGAGATCGCCTTTTCGCCGCGCTACTGTTCTCAACAAATTGTCCGCCTTTTCGCTCAAACTGAGACTTACGCGCTTCCACTCGTCTTTGGCCATCCGGCACTCTCGACCCAGGGTTTGTTGAATTGTCATTTAAAAACACAAAGAATCCTTTTTCGCACAAGTTAAAAGTTGGCACAAGAACACATTTCCCTGAGTTACAGTCTGCCCGGCACAAAGAAGCGCAAATTTTAAGAGGTCCTTATTCATGCTGAACCACCCTGCCCTATCGGCCGCATCATGGTAGGGGTTTCTGTCCTGTACAACCAACGATGCAAGGCCCTCGATACCACTCAAAAATCTCTCTTAACAAAATACGTGCCATCGGAAAACTACATACGTCCCATCGGAGAACCCTTTAATTCGCCGCCGTTTTAATGGATTCCGATGTACTCAAATGACTGCATTGGAGTGTCGAATTCATACATTTTTTTCATACCACCTGATCTTCAAACGTCACAGAAAGAAGTCGCATAGGATGCAAGCCAGCATAATGCTCTTGCCAGCCGCCGCGTTTTTTCCCTTCTCAAATCAAATGCCCCGACGCAGTACCCATGTTTTGCATTGAATCCCACGCTGATGGAGTTATTCCGTAATCACCCTTTCCTTACGAGGTTTCTATGACCACTCCAACGGTACCAAACGTCAACGTTGAAAACTCAAATAGCCAAATTGACAACCCGACCGGGGCAGCTTCCGACCTGGGGAACGATCTGCTCGATCGGGCACAAGAGGCTCAAAGCCAACAAACCGCCCTTCTCGAATCGACGGCCCTTCAGTCACGGTATAACGATGCCCTGGCCGACTATGTTCAGGAAAAGCAAGGACAAGTCGAGCGCCTGGAAGATCGCATCGAAAATCTCATTGAGCAGGAAATAGCCAACCTGGAGAGCTGTCAGGTGCATAGGCCGGCAGGACTTTTCTTAAGACTTGGCGCGCGGCGAGCCTTGGAACGGGAACAGGCCAGAATGCAAGCTACTATTCAACGGCTGCAAAACCGGCTTGAGCACGTGCGCGAGATTAAGGAAGACATGGGCCTCCACGGCCCGAAGATTGAAGAACTGGCCGTCCGCAAGCTCCGCCTGAAAGAGCCGGATCTTGCCGGCGAGTGGGATGCAACGCACACCGCTCAGCGCCACCCCGAGGCTGTGGAGCGCCAGCAAAAACAACAACAGGCACGCTCCCAGTCCTTGAGTCGCACACGGTCTTTACGAATCGCGTCCGAGTAATGAAATTACTGCCACAGGGACGTACGGTTTTCCCGATTACTTTCAAGAAATCATCCAGCCTTTTCCCCCAAGAAATTTATGCGTTATTGCCGGCTGCAGCCAGGACGAACTTGACGACGGAATCGTGCCACGCGCCCTCATCGAGCGCTTTGTAGTAGTATCGTGTTCAAACTCAGTCCGAAGAATTCTTCCGAGTTCGCCTTTAATGTGTGCTATAGCCCCGCTATTCCTTGTCAGCCTTAGTAATTGTTATCATTGCTTATATTCCACTCAAAATGTTCGAAAAATATTGGACACGAGCTTTTCAGGAAAAAACCGAATTTTTTATACGTAGAACGTTGCCATCACAGAATTTTGTTGCAAGAGGAAATTTATGCCTGTATAAATTTCCCCCAGAAGCTGATTAAAGGAGGATGGGGGCAACTACAAAGGGGGGAGAGATGCCGTACATTATCACGATTGCTACTCAAAAGGGGGGGGTCGGAAAGACCACGACTACTGTGAACATGGCCGCAGGTCTGGCCGAACTTGGGAAGAAGGTCTTTGTCATAGATGCCGATGCCCAAGCCAACACCTCGAAGATTCTTCTTCAGCAGATGGAACTTCGAGAAACTCGTAACGTCCCGGAAGTGTTATCAGATCCCAACGGCGGTCTTTTTTCCGCTGCCGCCTGCCCTACTAACTACCCGAATATTATGATCGTCCCGAATCATATCAAGTGTCTTTTGTGGGAAGAACAAGTTCGGGGAAGCGTCGACGGCATCCTCGGCTTCAAACGGATCTTCCATAAAGACGAGGCACTTCAAGAATATGACTATATTGTTTTGGACACACCGCCAAATCTTGGCGTAATGATTAATAACGCTCTCATGATATCGAATTATGTAATAATTCCCGTTCCCATTCCAGATCAATTTGCACTGGATGGTTTTGCCACCTTTGTCTCTCACATCGGTAAGATCCGGAATCAGAACACCGAACTTAAACTACTGGGAGTACTGCTTACCAAATACGATGCAAGAGCTACAACCTACAAAAACAACCGCGTCATAATCGAAAACACTTTCAAATCACAACGGATTCCGATGTTTGAATCCGTAATTAGAACGAACGTAGACATTGACCGCGCACACCAAAAGAGAAAGACGATCTTCGAGCTCGACAAAAAGAAACCAGGGGCTCAAGACTATCTTGCCTTTTCGCGGGAAGTCATAAGGATGTGCGATGGTCAAAAAGAAGCCTAAAGAACTCGACAATCCATTTGAAAACATGGTCCCGCCGCAGGATTACGATTTTTTGGCGAACGTAGATAAGGACCAGTTTGCCGTAGCGCTGGAAGCGCTCAATTCGACATCTTCTCAAACCAAACCATTTTTGCCTGGCGTAGACATTGACTTCATTTCTGGCCGAAAAGATGCACCAGAAAGCGCACTCAAAATTGTTCCTGAAATCAACCACCCAATTAATCAACCATTCGGCCACCCAGACAATCAACCAACCAATGAATCAACCACCCAATTAACCCATGAATCAGCCAACCAATCAACCAATGAATCGCTCAGCCAACCAATCCATCAAGAAATTAACCACCCATTCGGCCACGCTTTCGACCACCGAATTAACCACCCCCATAAACCCAGAAGACGACATTATTTTAAAAATACCTCAATAACGGAAATCCAGCTTGTCGTGCTCCAATATATGGCCGCGATACCTGGCCGCTGCACCAACTATACGCTCCTCGAAACCGGAACAGGACTTACCTGGGATAGTGTGCGACAAGCCGTCCGCTCCCTGAAGAAGAAGAGATTCCTTGCGACCGAGGAAATCCCTCCTGGACAGAACTTTCAAGGGTTCAAATTCAGCATTCCTTCAGAAATAATCGAGGGCATAATCAACCAAGCATCTAACCAACTAATAGACCATACACCCAACCACCCATTCAACCAACCAACCAACCAATCAACCATTCAGCCAACCAATCAACCAATACATACTAAAGTAGTAGTTTCCTCCGCAGGAGAAGAACTACTACGAAGGCGTATGACATGGGAGGATTTCACCGAACTCTGTCCGACTTTGGTTAATGACGGATTTAGTAACGAACAGTTCAATATCGTCATGGCGAATTGGGAAAGAGGATTATCACTTGGTACGATCAAGGGAGATTGGGCAGATTTTGCCAGGTCTTTTGTGATGGGTGAATGGGGGGCAAATCATTTAGAAGAGACAGGCTGGATATCAGCGGTCGCCGTTATTTTTGAAAGGATGAAAACCGGCCCGATGTTCAAGCCTAAGGGGTATGTTGATCCTTCAATTCAAGCAATGAAGGACCGTCTCAAAGAACTCGAAGAAGAAAAGCAACTGCAAGAGCAACTTGAGCTTGAACTTTCACGAAAGTGGTGGCGCACCCTATCCGGTGATGAGCAACGAGCGCATAGCAAAAGAATCAGCGATACCAACAAGGGTTTTATGGTGTGCACGGGCAACATGCGGGATCAAATGATTTGTGAATACTGGTGTGCCAATATAAAATAGGGGAGGGAATTGATAGAAACTTGTCAGGATCGAAAACGATAGGTCGGAAGTGGAATTGATCGGATGATTAAGAGTCAGCGTATGAAAAAAGGGCGATCTATGCACTTATAGTAGTGACGGCGCTTTTTCGCCGGAAGCTTACGGGGAATGATCTTCGCGAGACCTTGGCCAGGACAACTCGGATTCCCCGGATATCATTTGTATCCCTGAGGGGCGATTGCATGGATTAAAGTATATCGTAAAATGAAAACTTTTGCAAGAAAGTTAAAGTTAGAGCCTTACCCATAAAGCCAGAAACGCGGCGACCAACGTGATTGCAACCGCAATCACATTGGCGATCACTAGACCCCTTACAGTTCGCACAGCTCTGTTAACGCTGCCATCAATCTCATTCTTTATTACAGCGGCTACGCTTGAACCGCCATCTTGTGCCGCTTTTGCCATCATTTTTTGACTGGCATCCAGCGCTGCATTCAAGATTTTTTCAGCTTTCTCTTTGGCGTCTTCCCCCCAACGATTTGCAAGCGCCGCGAGCTCTTCCTTGTAATGATCGAGCATTTCTTGTTGCGCCTTGGCGCTATCCTCCATCAGGCGTTTATTCAGCGTTTGAAGGATAAAAAGAGGGTCATCGCGGCTTACGCCGACCCCGTGGATCGCCGCGATTTCCTTTAAGAGGTCTCGATCTTCGCTCATAGCACCACTGCACCGTCCATCAATTGAAAGAAGTTTCTTTTGATCATTATCAGCCGCTGCCTGGTAATGATGGTAAAAGATGGCATCCGCAAAGCCTCGTCAAATGTGAGCCGTCGCTGTAACATATCAGAGAGGTCGCGCCGAAACAATTCCGCGAGCTGCGGCATCCCTACAATCGCCGAAATTTGATGCTTGAGATCGCTGTATTCCTTGAATTGCTCAAAACCGGTTCTTTCGCGTTCGACGGGTCCAAAGTAAGGGTTCAACCAAACCACGAAAGGTACTTGCTCAGTGAACTGCCCGGCAAGTTGCGAAAACCCGGCAATCGTCTCTTCCAGGGCCTGTCCCCCGGTAACCACCGTGTGTATCACCAACTCGCAGCCCATCCCGGCGAGAAGTTCAGGCACTTTGTTGCCGGTCATGTAGTGCCACAACGGCACGAAGGTACTGGCCCCGCTGTCGACGATTGTATCGTTGCTATCGTTTTCCACAATCAGCTCAAAAAGCTTGTCGAATTTCCCGCGGTCTATTTCTTTTCCTTCCAGGATATCGAGCTTTACGACGTTTAAAGCCCCAAAACCGTGAAACGTTCCGTTCACGGCATCGGTATCGACACAAAGCGGCGCGGGTCCCTTTGCTATTTTATATTGGGCCAGAAGAGTGCAAATGAAAGACTTGCCGACCCCACCTTTGCCCTGTAGGGTCATATGCACCTTCATGAGAGGTCCTTTTGCCCGTTTCCAAGTACAGCATCCATCTGTGAAAAAAGGGCCTCCCTTACCATCTTCAATCTCTGTTTGGCCATAAACCTGAAATCCTCAGACGAGATCGCCTGGTCGAATGTGAGCTTCAGGCTGAGCATCTTTTCTATGTCTTTCCCAAACGTGTCTCCACTCTGGCGTGCGATCCGGATTACACCCGATATACGATCCCTATTTTCCCTGTACACTTTCATCTCTTTGAATTCTTTTTCCTCGTCCCTGATGTCGCCGAAGTACTCGTTTAGCCAGACAACGAGATCAGCCTCAGGGCTGAACTGCGTAGCCAACCTGTCAAGTGCGCTCAGTGTTTCCATCAAAGCCTGGCCGCCCGTAATAACTGAGTGCACCACAACCGACTTGCCGGCAGAAACCAGCGTTTCGATGGCCCGGTTTTCGACAAGGTAGCTGCTGAGCGGTATAAAAGACGAGGCGCCGTTATCGATCACAAAATCAACGCCATCCTCATCCAAAATCATTTCCATCAAATCGTCAAAGTATCTCTCGTTTACCTTGGAGCCGTCCAAAAGCCTGATTTGCTTCGCGGAAAGAGCCTTATATTGACAAAAGGTACTATTTACGGGGTCGGTATCGATGCAGGACACCGGCGTGCCCTTGTCCATCCGGTGCTGCGCAATCAGGGATGCAACGTAGCTTTTACCGACCCCGCCTTTTCCCTGTAAGGTCAAATGCACTTTACTCATATAAGGTCCTCCTTCTTTGTCTTTCGGCCTTCCCAATCAAATCGCGGTATCCGGCCGGGAGTCTCCGCACGACCGGGCTCACTCTTTCCATTTGCCTCCGTTGCAGGGACCGTGCCTTGTGCGTCGGGCTTCTCGCGCTCATTTTTGATCAACCGGTTTACGTATCCGTTGAACGCCTGGTAGCTGAAAGCGACTTTGCCTTCCTCCTTAAGCGTTTCCCAAACGACTTTTACCGTCCATCCGTCGTTTAACGCTTCCTCAATCTGATCGCGCAATGCAAGGAAGATCGTTCGATTTGACTTTTTCAACCCTGCATCATTCTTTTTCATGCGAGCGGCGATTCTTTTCGATAATGTTTTTGCCATTTTGTGCTCATCCTTTAATAAAGGCATATTATGCCATACAAGCAATTCAAGGACGGGTGTCACTTTTCCCGCTTTGTACGCATTTTTTGTGCCAGCACGAGCCACTCAAGAAATCAAGATTCGATTTATGTTTGGTAAGCACCCGATAAAGAACTTTTTCATACATTCTTGATCGTTTTTTCGCAGAACACATTTTTACTGGAAAATACAGGCATGGTTCATGTTGGGTACATCACCACCTTTGGCGTAGAAAACGTGTTTTTGAGGGCAGGATGTGTGAAGTTAGCTAACCGGGCAAGCCGGTCATCCAACTTCACTTCGCACTTATTAGCGCTTTGGCGCTCAACTTGCATCCTGCTCTGCGAGGCCGTTAAAGGCTACCGCCGTTGAAGTCGATTTGGACACCAAAGGGGAGGCGATGGCGAACGCTACTCGGAAGAATGGCCGGCATCTTCGCGTACCGGTTCTGCCGGAGGAAGAAGAAGCCATTAAGGCTAACGCAAAGGCGACCGGACTAACGATTGCGGCTTATCTGCGGAATCTCGGACTCGGCTATCAACCAAAGAGCATTTTAGATCATAAGGCTATCGGGGACCTTGCGAAGGTGAACGCGGACCTTGGGCGTCTTGGCGGACTTCTCAAGATGTGGCTTGCAAACGATGAAAAGCTTGAAATGTATGAGCCGGTTCAGATCCAGCAGACGATCCACGGTGTTCTTGTAAAGATCGGAGAAGTTCAACTCGAACTTTTGGAAAAGGTAAAAAAGATTTAGATGATCGCCAAACGCGTCGCGATGAAGAGTGTAAAGAAAAGCAGTTTTATCGCGCTCATCGGCTATCTTCTTGGTCAGCTGGGAAAAGCCGAACGAGTCGGCCGTGTGAATGTTACAAATTGCAACTCCAGCGATCCACATTGGGCGGGGATCGAAGCCGAGGCGACGCAGGCGCAGAATACGAGGGCTGAATCGGACAAGACTTATCACCTTTTAGTTTCGTTTCGGGCTGGCGAGAATCCCTCGCCCGAAGTATTGGAGACAATCGAGGAGCGGATCTGCAAGAGTCTTGGCTACGGCGAGCACCAGCGCGTCTCAGTGGTGCACACCGATACTGACAATCTTCACCTGCACATTTGCATCAATAAGATTCACCCTGGTCGCCACACCATCCATGAGCCTTATTTTGACCATAAAAGCTTAGGCAAGCTCTGCGCACAACTTGAAGCCGAATACGACTTAGAGAAAGACAACCATATCCCGAAAAAAACGGCGGGAGAGACCCGAGCTGCCGACATGGAAAACGCCGCAGGGCTTGAGAGTCTTATTGGCTGGATACGGCGCCAGTGCCTACATGAGATTTTAACTGCGAAGTCCTGGGCTGAGCTTCATAAGGCCATGAGAGAAAACGGCCTTGAGATAAGGGAGAAAGGAAATGGACTGGTTATCGTAGACCGGGAAGGGGTAGGCGTAAAGGCAAGCTCTGTTTCCCGCAACTGCTCGAAGGCGGCGTTCGAGGCTCGCCTTGGGAAATTTGAGGCTTCCCCTGAAGCCCGGGCAAAGGAGCGGCCCAAACGCCGCTACGCTCCAAAGCCGCTTGCCTCGCGCGTGGACACCACCGAACTGTACGCTGAATACAAGGCTGAACGGGAAAGCGATGTGCAGGGTAGGGGGCTTGAATTTCAAGCTGCCAAGGCCACAAAAAACCGGCGTATTGAGGATGCAAAGCGCTCCGCGCGTCTTAAACGAGCGGCGATAAAGTTAACATCTGGCAGGGTTTCGAAGAAGTTGCTGTACGGCCTGGCCAGCAAAAAACTCAAGGCGGAGATTACAAAGATCAATCGAGAGTATCTGGCGGAGCGCAAGGCGATTTATCTAAAATACCGGCGCCGCACCTGGAATGATTGGCTTCAGATAAAAGCCCGGCAGGGGAACAAGACGGCCTTGGAAACTCTGCGGGCCAGGGAGGCCCGCGCAGGTCTTAAAGGCGATACCATTGGGAGTAGGGGCCTTCCAAAAGAGGTAGGCGCGATACCCGGTCTCAACATAGATTCTGTTACCAAAAAAGGCACCGTGATCTATCGGGTTGCGGATACTACGATCCGGGATGATGGAAAAGTCCTTAGGGTAGGGCAGGGGGCTAGTCCCGAAGGTTTGGAAGCAGCCCTCCGGATCGCTTCCGAGCGTTTCGGAGGAAACATTACAGTCAATGGCAGCCCCGAGTTCAAGGAGCTTGTGGTCAATGCGGCTGCAGTTGCCAGGCTGAAAATAGAATTCGACGATCCGGATCTTGAAAAACGGCGCATCTTTCTTCTGGCCGGGACAAGTTTTGACAGTTTGGCCGCTCGCAAGTACATCGACGAAAGGAACCGGAAGCGAGAAAAGATCGCAGATATTACCGAGCACAGATTATACACATTGATGGATGCCGGCGACGTTTCGTTCCGGGGCCTACGCGTGGTGGACGGGGAAGGTCTCGCGCTTTTCGAGAAAGGAAAGCAAATTCTGGTTTTGCCAGTCGATCAGGCAACGGAGGCGCGGCTGAAGCGGTCACATCTTGGTGATCCGGCGAGCGTTACGGCAGAAGGAACGATTCAGATCAGGGGAGGCAGGAGTAAACGCTGAAAATTTTTCCATCAGGTTTAGACGCCAGGGAAAAGTACTCGATTAGGTTCTGGGCAGAACGACCGCGAAACGGTCGATCACACCCTGGACCCGAGCTTTGGGGTCTTTGGGACCATGGTAAAACGTATCCTGGTGACACGCCGGCGAGCTGCTCAGACCCAGATTGTCACCAATGGGAAAGTGGACACCGAGGGAAAACAAAGGATTTTTGGCTTTCGCCTTCACAGCATGACCCCAAAGGCCCAGAGTAATTCTTGCACCATTCTTTTTCTAATCTCGAAAGCAGGTCAAAATATTTTCAAGAAAAAGGCAGTGATTTTTGCTCTGTAGATTGGCTATGGAGGCTGGTCTATAAAGACATATGATTTGACATCATAGCATCATGCTGCTATGATGCTTGCCAATAGGTTCTTACAATATCAAAGCAAACGATTTACGGAGGTAGAAAATGATTCGGTATCAATTCACGCAAGAGCAGTTCTGTAAAGTGCTTGCCGACACACTCGACATGTATCTCGAATATGTCGATGTCCACGGGCGAGATCGCGTGCGAGCGGCTATGGCGGCAATCGATGAGACCCTGCAAGGCTTGGAAGTGGAAAGGGAGCTTGTGGACCTTGGGGAAGTGACGGTTCTTAATCAACTGCTGATATGAAAGGGAGGTCGAGTTATGCCAAGGCTGCCCGCTGTACTGAAACTCAAAGGGAAAATTTCAACCGGGGAAGTCTGGATTGATGGGAAGCCCGTTTTCGCTGAAAGAAGCCTTGCGGTCTGTAACCATAGCCCAACGGGATTTTCATGGGGCTATCTCGGTTCGGGTCCCACCCAGCTTGCTCTTGCAATTCTACTTAGGTATCTCTCTAAAAGGGAGGCCGTTGCCCTGTATCAAGATTTCAAGTTGAAGTTCATTGCAAACCTTCCTCAGACGGATTTTGAGACAGAGATCGATATCCGCGAATGGATTGCCGGGGCAAGGGCTGAAACGAGTGACAATGATTTATGATCTTTCTTACCGCAACCCGGCACTATGGAGCCATTAGCCATTGCGTACAAGAAAATGGTGACACCCGGGCGACCAACTCGCCGGCCTGGTGTCACCACGATTACTTTTTGTAGCTCGGTGAGATCTCTGGTGACGGTTGGCTGCGTGTTCAGGAACTTTAGCTCCGATGCATGACGCAAAGGACATGAAATGCCGGATGAAGATATCAAGCGAGTAACGTTAAGAATTCCTAAGCGGCTGCACAACGAACTGATTGAAGCCTCTTTTAAGAGTCGCAAGCAGGGCGAGGTGAAGTCAATCAACACGATCGGGGTAGAAGCCTTGGAAATGTGGCTCAAGGCCCAGGAGTCGAAAGGGAAGGGGAGGGGGGCAAAATGACGCGCGCAATCGCAAAATCCTTGAATCATACAACAGATGCCGAGGACCTGGCTGATAGAATACGGGCAGAAGCATCGAAGCTGCCCGAGTTGGTCGAATCTCTTTCCCGGAAATATCGGGAGATCCTCACGCGGATACATGAACTTAAAAGGGCAGGGCTTATTTATGCAAAGCCGCACTACCGCCAGGGCAAATACCTCTACCTCATTTATCCGATGAAAGATGGGGAGCGCCGGCGAGAATACATTGGCGCAGATCCTGAGAAGAAAAAAGTTGCACTCCAGGCGATAAACCGGGTGCATGAATATGAAGCTCTATCGAACAAGCTGGCCCGAACCGAGGGGTGTCTTTCTCAAGGTCAATTGCAACTCAATCAATTGGTCCGGACTCTTTCTGTTAAATGATGACAAAGCGGCCGCGATCCCGGAGCTGCAGTTCGAGAATTTGTCACCAGGGAACAAAATGGGACAGCGTGAACGTTGCATGTCAGCCCGGTCGACGAGCAAAACTTAAGAATTGCACATTGGCCACCGGGAAGGGTAGGGCGCAGGTGTTGGTGACAGTTACGCGCAGATCACGCTCGGGACCTGGAGCCTTTTGTCGCCATCGGCTAAGGAATGCTTGTAACAATGAATTGCTGACGAATGGATATGCCGGTGCTTTTGCCGAAAGATAACATAACCGGCAAGGAGTCCATTGATCGGGAGCTTCTTGAGTCCCCCGACTGGGCTGCCGCAAAAAGCCAGGCTGATGAGAGTGCAGCCGAACGGATCATTTCCAGGTTGTGGAATCCGAAAAAAACCGACGCCCTAAAAGCCCTGGTGGGCAGTGCGACGAATATAGTGCTGGCTTCACAGCCGAGCACCTCAAGAATGAATGCCCTGGCGTGGGTATTTGCAAAGCACCTTGCTCAAGAGATCGGTGCCGAATACTGTGTCGGTGATCAATTATACGATCCGATACATTCCCAGCAGATGAAGCATATACCACGGCTGCAGAGGCCCTTGTATCCCCGCGAGTACGCAAGTATTGACCCGGAAGCCGCGAGGTTTAAGCTTGGTGGAAAGACGGTCGTAGTGGTAGAGGACCTTCTGACTACGGGCGGCTCTGTAAAAGATTTTGTGCGGGCACTGGCAGGCGATGGCATCCGAGTTTCGTCCGTGGTGGCTCTTGCCGGTGATCGCCGGCTGCAAATAGATGAAAAGACCTGTCTTGCATTAAAGACCGCGCTCCAGGAAAAGGGCATAGAACTGCAAACTTCAAAACTTCTGGGCAACCTCACGCGTTCGGAAGCGCGCGGCATCGTTCTTCTCATCAATAATCTGAGGACGGAAAATGGAAAAGCAAAGCTTACCCAAAACCTACAAAGGGTACTCGACCGAAGAGCTCTTGAACATATGGGAGGAGATAAGAAGCCCGAAAGGCACTTCGGCCCCGAAAGAGAAGATCCTCGCCATGAGCCAGATGATAAGAGAATTCAAGCTCGGGATATTCTCGAAAATCGACAAAGAGCCGACTTGAGCCGTGAGGAATTCCAACGCCCTCAAATAAGGGTCCTACCTGATGACCTAGCCTCGTTAAAAGCCATTTGGCAAGTCGAGCTTGAAAGATTTTTGGTTCCGATTAAGGCTAAGGCTGCGCGAGTGGAAGAAAAGCTCACGGCCATGCTGGTCCGGCATGATGAACGTATGGGAAAGCACGAGAAAGCCAAACCGAAGGCGCTTCCCGGTCCTTTGGCCAGACTATCCCAGGGGAAGCATAATAAGCGTATCGCTGCATGGGACTACGTTCAAGACAGCCTTTACCGGCGAGGAGATCAACTGAGGCAGCGTTTGAATTTGGTGCAAGAGTACGCGCGCGACCCGATTTCTGAGTTCTACCTGTCCAGGGCGCAACAATATGCAGGCAACCAGCTTGCCAAAGAACAACCCGAATTAGCTCGCAAGCTTGAACAGGCGCGAGAACACGAGCTCCGACAACGCTACGAACAAGTCACCATGGAATTTGAAAAACGAGAACATACCCAGGACCAGCGTCAGCATCGAGGCAGGTATCGGTAGAGTCTTTGGGGGCGTTCACAAGCAAATACACCTATGAACGACCTTGGTGTAGCCAGGGGACGTCACCCCGCTTTCCCGTTGGTGTTTAAATCATGGTGAGAGTGTAAGCCTCACAGGCCGGCAGAATGTCGCCGAAAAGCGGGCCGGCGCGGCAATAGCTTTCATCTGGAAACGCTGACCGTAGTTTCGATACATAAAGGGTAGGTTTCGTCTGAGAATTTGCGGGATAGGTGAATCCCCTGATTTTGGTGAGAATGGTGGTGAGCATAAGTAAGTGCTCAAAAATGTCGATCAGGTGTATTTTTGCTTCCGGCCTGTAGTCGTTCCGAAACCGAGGTCGAGAAGTGTGGAACGACACCTTATTGAGGATGAAGATGTCTGGGTAAGATAGCAATCTATTAGCCGCAGTGCTCACCAAAGAACGGAACACGATGACTCTGCTCGGCGAGATTGCCGCCAGGGTGGGGGGGGGGGGGGACGCATGACGGAAAAGCCCCATTCGGTATTCTTGCCCGGTTAAGAGACTCTTCACTCCGGCATCGTTGAGTTTCTCGAATCCGCCAGGCGTTTGGCTGCCCGCTCCGTCAATGCTTTGATGACCGCCACGTATTGGGAGATCGGGTGGCGTATTGTTTGAGGCCGAGCAGGGAGGAAAGGAGCGGGCAGAATACGGGGAAAAGCTCCTTGCACGGCTTGCGAAGGATCTTACCGCCCGGTTTGGACGAGGATTCGGAGCTGTCAATCTCAGCCAGATGCGTCGTTTCTACCAAACATGGCCGGTTGAGACGATTTTTCAGACAGTGTCTGAAAAATCTGAGACCTCCACATGGATATCTTATTTTGTCGAAATTACGTTCCCGTTCATTTGGACCTCAAACCCCGTGACCAGGCCAAAGAGTGACAGGCGGGACAGTTCTTTCGCTTAGGACCACGGACCTGGAGCGGTCCAACTCGCAGGCTTGGGATTACCTTTTGAGAGTGCTGAAGCGAGCGGTGAGAGAAATGTTTCCATCGCCGATACAATATCATTGAATAAGGCAGGAATGTGATCCTGCTGAAGCCGTTTCCAAAAGGCCGTCCACTGAACTTGTTTGGAGTCAACGAAGGTTTTGTTGAACGCCTCGATATCGGCAGAAAGTGCTGTTCTGCGCCGCTCGAAGGTCAGCCGAATCGCCTCGGCCAGCTTCGCCCCGTCAAAATCGAACTGGCGAGAAAGAAGCCAGATGTCGTAGAAATCCTTCATGCGGCTATTCAACACGCCAAATTTCACTATGGCTTCAAACTTTTCGGCGATAGCGCTCTCCCGGCTATAGCAAAGCAGTCTCGGCGCGGGGGAATCCAGCATGGTCGGCAAATCCAATTCTTCCGGTTCCGGATAAACGATGTCGCCAAAACCAATATCGATCTGCATACTGACCCTGGCCGAGTCCAACATCCCACGAAGCCGGACTCTGATCCCTTCGTAATCCGCATCCTCGGTAATCCGTTCAGATTGGATCGAATCAGGGTCGAATGTGAGTCCATCAGTTTCCACATCCACAGCTATGACATCCCGAATTTGCGCGACGATGATGGCTTCCTCGTTGCTCGTTCTTCCCAGCATGTCGATATCCATGGTTGGCCTGAATTCTGGGGAACGCCAGGCTCTCAACATCAACGCACCCTTGAGAATGAAGCGGTCGGCATGGGCGGATCGGGACAGGCGGTACAGAAATCGTTCCATGGCATAGTATTGAAGCAGCTCGTTGAACGGCCTCTTGTCACTCTTGGCGCGGTTGATGAGGCGTTGCCGGACCGATGCCGGTACATTCCTTGTGGGTTTCATACGCTTGCCTCCAGGTAGGGACGCATCACCTTTTCAACACGGCAGGTTTTCGCGTAGTTGAGCAGCGCCCCAAGGTTGAACTTCTTGCGTGTCTTGTAGAGTTTCAGAGCCTCCAGCACCACGTCCATGCCTATCTTATTGCGAAATTTGAAACAGTCGGCGAGCGTTTTTTCTGGGCTATAGATTTTGACGGATATGCCGTCGATTTGATGTTCCTCGATGCCAGTGCGGTATGCCCGATCGGAGAATCGGTGAACGAGGAGTGGCGGATAATCAAGCGATGGCAGCCGTGATTCCCTGGGAACCGCTATGGACACGCTATGCGGAATCTGTGTGGTGATTTCGTGGTAAGTCAGTGCAGAGACGAGGCAGATGACGGCGCTTGGGAAACGCAGACCCACCGTCACCAGGTCGGGATTGCTGATGGGCGGAAGCTCCACCAGACGATATACCCCTCTACTGACCTGTTCAATCACCCCTCTGTCCCTGAGTGAATAAAGCATGTAGCGGGTGATTCCGCGCTCAATGGCCTCGCTCATTCGTAGTAGGCCGCCACATGAGCGAAAAATGTCTTCCGGCTTTTCGTTCATTCCCGGCTCCAGACAAAATGACTCCACTTGTTTATAAGTGGTAACAATATGTCTGATTAGCGCCGAACAATCAAGGGTATTCCGCTGATAGAAGGATTCCGCCAGGCATGCAATGGGAGTTTTGAAATCTCAAGAGGTGGATCATCGCGCAGACTGATCAGTGACCACATTCAGACATCAAATCTCATTCATCAGGACCTCGTTCACCTCATCGCTCGTAAGGCCAAGATACCGCATGGTGGTAGTGGGGCTGGAGTGGTTGAACCGCTTGGCCAGGACCTCGAAGCCCACCCCGTATTTTGTGCGCTGCATGAACCCAAAAGTCTTCCTTAGAGTATGCGCCCCGTAGTTTCCATAGTCCAGATGGATCAGCCTGGTCCATTTCTTTAGCATGGCGTTCACGGCCTGAATGGTGAGAGGCTCCTTCGTCTTGCGGCTCGCAAAAAGATAATCGTCGTCTCCGGGCCGGACTTTTTCCAGGTAGTTTCGAAGGGCTTTGTGGACGAACTTATTGACCATGAGGATGTTTTGTTTTCCCGTCTTGTTTTCCTTTATGGTGATGAACTCTCCGGGTTTAAGAGATTTTACGTCCTTTACCTTCACCATGAGGAGGTCGCCTGCGCGAAGACCGTTATTGATTCCCATGGTAAAAAGAAGCAAATCCCTTGGCGTCCTGGATAAAATCAGTTTTATCGCCTGAATGTCTTCGGTTCGTCGGATAGGGTCCACCCGAATCTGCCGCCCCTTCTCAGGATGATTGGGATTTCTATTTCGTTCCATCATTGGTCTTTTCGGGTAGCAGATGCTTTATGCTGTATTTTCTGGGAGAGCGCCGGCCGGAAAGCGCTTCCGCCTCATCCAAAGTGGAAAACTCCCATGCTCTGCGGTCCCAGACTCTTCCCTGCGCTCCGCTTACCTTTAAGACTCGAAACGTTCCATGACAGATCTCGATCCAGATCGAGTAGAAGGTTTGCCTCGGAGTGTTGGAAACCACCAGGTGAACATTCTTGACAACGTTGGGTCCGGATGCTTCCAATGGGATCATGGATGTTGCCTTTTCGGGTTAGGTGGGTGCCGATTCCACCCCTTGCACATCTAATGTTAACTTCTAGCATAATAACAGCATTATAGTTAATAAAAAAATGCGGAAGGAAATTCCGAGGCCCCGAAATCATTCTCGGAAAAACAAATAAGTCGCGGATATGGCTATATATTACCCCAAAGCAACTAATATTAACTTTTATGTAAAAGTTAATATTAGCCTTGCGTATTTCTTTGGTACAAAAATGCAAGATGGAATCTCCCTCTCTCCTCCTCCGATAGGAGGCCGACACTCTGATACTATTCGAAACATTTCTCTAAAATTAGCGATGTCGAAAAAGAGGGTACTTACTCCTTAACCGCGAGCCTGCCGAACATGAAATCAGTGATCTGGTTGCCATGTTTAAAAGAGACCTTCATGACTCTCTGAGAGAAATGGGAACAAAGGTCCTAGGGTGAGCGTATGAAAGAAATGCTATAAGTTTCCGGCAGAATCCGACCGAAAATGCGGTTCGGATGCAGAGCGCACAACTTGATGCATTATTTCGGTTCACATTAGGTATTTCCACTAAAGACAAATCCTGTTAAAGAGCATGTTGTCTGAAGGTAACCTATAACGCGTGAAAGAAATGATCCGATTCGAAAGCCTCCGCAAGAAATACAAACAGGTAGAAGCACTCAAAGGCATCAACCTCCAGGTTGGCGAGGGTGAGCTGTTTGCATACCTGGGGCCGAATGGTTCGGGCAAGACGACGACCATCAAAATACTTACCGGGCTTGCGGTCCCTTCTGCAGGGGACGCATGGCTGCATGGGTTTCATGTTGAGAAGGAAAGCCTGCAGGCGAAACGTCAATGCGGGTTTGTATCCCAGAACATCAATCTTGACAACGAACTGACGGTGGGCGAGAACCTGCACTTGCACGGGAAACTTTTTCAGATGCCGCGAAAAGAACGGGCGCAGCGCATCTGCCAACTCCTTGAGTACGTTGAAATCGCAGATAGAATGGACAGCCCGGTAAAGGCGCTCTCCGGTGGTATGAAAAGAAGAGTGATGATCGTCAGGGCACTCATGCACTCTCCAAGGATTCTTTTTCTCGATGAACCTACGGCGGGTCTCGATCCCGCCATCAGGCGCCGCATATGGTGGCTTATCAAAAGTATCCAGCGAAGCGGGACGACAATCTTTCTGACTACCCATTACATAGAAGAGGCGGAATTCCTGGCCGACCGCGTCGCATTCCTGGACGAAGGCAGCATAGTCATTCTGGACACCCCGCAAAATCTAATGGAGGGTTTGGGGACATGGGCTTTAGACCAAGTTTGCGACGACGGTATGGAGACCCTCTTTTTCCGTGACAGAGAAGAGGCCAACAGGCATATTTCCGCACAGGAAGGCAGCTTTTCTCTTAGGCGTGTAAACCTGGAGGATGTTTTCATTTCCCTAACCGGGAAAAAGGTCATGGCATGAGAGGCATGCTCGCAATCTACCAGCGCGAACTCCTCATCCTGCGCAAGAGGTTCTTCAGACAGCTGGCTTCCATGTCGGTAAGCCCCCTGCTATATCTCGTAGCTTTCGGATTCGGGATGGGACACAATTTAAGGATGGGCGTGCATTCCTACCTGGAATTCCTGATTCCGGGGCTTGTGGCGATGAGCAGCATGATCCAGGCTTTCGCCATAGCAAGCGAGATCAACATTTCGCGCTTCTATTGGCACATATTCGAGGAATTTCAGGCGGCGCCAATCAGGAATATATCCTATGTCACTGGAGAGGTACTGGCAGGTATTACCAGGGCGCTTGTTTCGGTCGTCTTGATTCTGTTGATCGCGGCCCTGTCCGGTGTGGTTCTATCTTACAACTTTTATTTCTGGTTCGCGGTGGGACTGAACAGCTTCGTTTTCTCATCACTGGCCGTTGGGCTGGCGATGCTCGTTAAATCGCATTCAGACCAGGCCCTTCTCACCAATTTCTTCATTACTCCAATGGCTTTTCTCGGCGGGACTTTTTTCCCGGTGGACAGAATGCCCGAATGGGCGCAGCATATCCTATATTTTCTGCCGTTGACTCATGCCTCCAAAGCGATTCGAGCCGCTGCATTCGGCGATCCACCCGATTTTTCTTCCTATCTGCTGCTCGCTTTGCTTGGCGCCGTTTTTTTCGTCCTCGCCTTCCGCTGGGTTAATCGCGCGCGCGAGTGAGTGCATCTCACGAGGTCGAAGAACCTGCCGATTTTTCTCGACTTAAATTGCTCCAAGTTCCGGGGTGCGAATTTCGAAATGCTGGTTTTTCCCGGTGGAACAAATAGATTATTTGCCTCTTGAAACTCATCTGCCGATCCGAGGGATGAGCGCCTTGCATCTGCTGCGAAAAGCACTTGACAAAGAACCCGTTCCAGACATACTATTTTTCACGAGTAAGGTCCGAGCCACCATGAAGGTGGCTCGGAGTGTTCGGTTGACCTCTCAGTATCATTGCTTTCCAACCAACAAGTATAAATTTAAGTAGTCCGATTCGAAGAATAAGGCCGCGAAAGCCTTTTTGCCGTGTGAAAGCGGGAGAGGTGGCTTTGCGGCCTTTTTGTTTTTATGTCGATGGATGTTGGAGGCGACTTTTGGACTTGCGATTCCCGCAAAGTCTCATACGCTCAGCCTGGGTCATCTGGTGGTTGAGCCGTCCATCTCATGTTGAAAAGTTCGGGTTAGGAATCTGAGCAGAAAGGAGGGCCACAGGAGTAAATCATCAGCAAAGGAGAATGGAGGAGCAGGTCTCCGCCTGGCGAAAGGAAAGAGACCTGCCCCTGGGGATGAGTTGGAAACCAATCCCCACGTTTCTTCTATCACAGAAGAAATCGTGAGGCAATGAGAGGGGCAATCGATGAAACCGGATCAAAATATTCCAAACTTAAATCTCTCATCGCGCGTACGGCACAATCACTGCCGGTTGGCTAAAAAGATCATCAACATCAACTCGATAAAGGCGAGTTTAATCCTGTTGTTATTAATGCTCTACCCGGTCTGTGGTTTTGCTGACGATAAAACGGACGTCCCTCAGGCTGTGGAAGGCCCGACGGCAAATAGCGACCAGGCAACCGGGAAAACTGCTCCTAAAAACGAAACGAAGAATGATCAAACTCTTGAGCCGATTGTGGTTACGGCCACCCGAACACCACAATCGCTTTCGGATGTGCCGGCCGCCGTATCGGTTGTAACGAGCCAGGACATTGAAAGCAGGAACATCCAGACAGTGGACCAAGCCATAAATGATCTCCCGGGGGTGTTCGCCCAGCGCGTCTCACAACTTGATTCTATTGGGGACATCATGATGCGTGGCATGCCGCTTCAGGAGAGGAACCTGGTGCTACTGGACGGCGAACGTTTAAACCAGGCCTTTGCCGGGCTGGTAAACTGGAATTCGCTTAACCCTCTAGACGTCGCAAGGATCGAGGTCGCCAAAGGCCCTTTTTCCTCTCTATATGGAGGAGATGCAATGGGCGGCGTCATCAATATCATCACCAAAACGCCTCAGGAAAGGGAAGTCACCATTCAGAGCGGATACGGCTCGTACAACACCTGGAACGAGTACGCATCATACGGGGACAGGCTTTATAACCGGTTGAGCGTTTTTACAAGCTTCAGCTACAAGCAAAGCGATGGATACCCTAACATTCCTGTCTCGATAAACCCGGCGTACTCCCCGCCAACGCCTGGAGGAACACCCGTTCACGGGGCCATTCCGTCGACTGACGCCTTCGGTAATCCTGCATATATCATCGGCAACACGGGAAACTACAACTGGTGGACACAATCCGGAGACATTAAGCTCGTGTACGACTTAAATGCAGACTCAAAGGCCACTTTCATTTACAGAAACAACCAGTGGGGTTATGGATGGGGGAGTCCGCAAAGTTTCCTTTACGATTCTAAAGGCAACAACGTTTTCTCGGGAAATCAGAACGGTGTTGGCTTTACAAGCTCGGATTTCGTCAATGGCGTCAACAACGGCGCTTTTATGGAGAACATATTCCATGGAGAATATGAGACAAAATTATTCGGCGATGCCATTCTTAAAATCTCCGGTGGCTACATCAATACCCCCGTCAACTGGTATACCCAGCCATCGTACTCCGCCACAAACTTAAGGGGATCGGGGCAGTACTACTCGACTTCTTCTGAGATGGGCAACATGGATGTGCAGCTCTCCCTTCCTGTTTGCGAGAAGCATCTTATCATCTTTGGCGCTGCATTTCGCTACGATGAAGCCGACCAGCCGGTAACAAATCTCAGTAACTGGACGGAATCCGGGACGCAGACCGGTCCCTATTCTGATTCTAAAGGCAAAGATACAATTTATTCGTTCTATACCCAGGCTGAGATAGCCCTGCTACGCAATCTTACTTTGTATGCCGGTGTGCGAGGCGACTACTGGAAAACTTTCGACGGCTTTTCCGAGATAGCAGGTGTGCAGTCTCCCACGGACTATGGATCGAATAGCGACTTTTCCGTAAATCCCAAAGGGTCGCTTGTTTACAAACCTTGGGACGGCACTACATTCAGGACCTCGGTAGGAACCTCTTTTCGACCTCCCACAGTATATGAGCTCTACACATCATGGTCAGGCTACGGCGTATTCTCTGAAGCGAATCCAAATTTGAAGCCTGAGACCGCCTTCTCATGGGACATCGGGGCCGAGCAAAAACTGGGAAGCAGCACCGTTTGTAAGCTCAATTATTTTCACAACACTCTAAGCGACTACATCTATTGGGCGTCTGTCAACGGGAGTTACACTACTTTTCAGAATCAGAATGCCGGCAAGGCTGAAAGCGACGGCGTGGAATTCGAGATCGAGAACAAACCGTTGGACTGCCTGAAACTGTTCGCAAACACCACATACACTCACAGCGAAATGCTTTCGAATAGCGTTGATCCAACGACTGTAGGGAAACAACTGCAATATGTTCCCGAGTGGACGTTCAACATGGGCGGAGAACTGACTTACCGTAAGTTTTCTTTTACACTGACCGGACGTTATGCGGCCAAACAATACGGCTACGGCGATAATGCGGACAAGGTATCCGGGGTATACGGTTCCTATGATTCGTTTTTTGTGGCGGATTTTAAAGTCCGTTACAAGTTGACCAATTGGGCAACGCTTGATTTTGCAATAAACAACATGCTGGATGAAAAGTACTTCACTTACTACCAAGCCCCGGGGCGGCAGTTCTTTGGGGGAATGACGGCAAAGTTCTGATGAAAAAGGTTTTAGTTTTCGTGCAGGCAGCTATTCTCTTTTGGGCCGTTTCGGCCCCGGCGGATGCTTTAGCATTCACGGTCAAAGACGCGGCCGGAAATGACATCGAAATCACCCCGCCTGTCAGCAGGGTGGTGTTTCTTTCGCTCTATGAACTCATTCCGGTATTCGACGTTTGGGACCGGGTGGTCGGATTGAATCGCTGGGCATTCGACAATGAACTTTTGAAAAGGTTTCCGCAACTAAAGGAAATCCCCTCGGTAGGTACTCCGGACACGGTCAACATTGAAGTCCTGCTTTCTCTGCATCCGGACCTTGTGATCACCTGGTCCTATAAACCCGAGGTTGATGATTTTCTGGTCCGAAGAGGCCTCAAGGTCATCTCGGTTTACCCGGACAGCCTTGAAGAACTCTACGCAGTCCTCGATCTATGCGGAAGGCTTTTCCAGAAAGAAGACCGGGCTCGGGAAATCCGGTCACTCATGGAAAAGAGTTTTGCTGAGACGGCATCAAAAGTATCGAAAATTCCTCCGGGAAATCGGCGCAAGGTCCTTTGGCTTTGGGGAAAGCCGACAACTGTAAGCGGAGGAGAGTGTCTTGCGAACGAACTGATCAAACTCACGGGCGGGATCAATCCTGCTGAAGGGATTAAAACGAAGCACCCGGAAGTTTCCATGGAGTCGATCGTGGGTTGGGACCCGGATGTTATTTTTATTTGGGGAAGCGCCAGGTACGGGCCGGAGGAACTCCTTTCCAACCAGCAGTGGAAGAAGATCAAGGCAGTCAGGGACGGCAGGGTTTTCAAGGCCCCTGACCTTACCACCTGGTCCCCGACAATCTGCAGCCTGGCGCTTTGGATGGCATGGAAAACCTACCCAGAATATTTCGACCGAAAGGAACTCTCGGAAGAAGTTTTGCGGTTTAATAAGAAATGTTTTGGGGTCCCCATAAAGGGATTGACTTTCGATTAACTGGATGTGGTTGTGAAAAGAAAATTGATCCTGTTCGGCATTGGACTGTCTCCTTTCGTTTTTGCCTGTATTTCTCTTTTATGGGGAGCATACGCCATTGCCCCCTGGACGATAGCGAAGGTTTTGTTCTCCAAGATTTATCTTCTGAAATCTGCCGAGGCCGGAACGGAGCTGTCTATACTATGGGATATCAGGCTGCCCAGGATTGTTTTGTCCGCACTCGTCGGGGCAGCCCTTTCCGGTGCTGGAGTGACGCTGCAGGGCATATTCCGAAATCCGCTGGTCGATCCTTTTATTTTGGGCTTGTCATCCGGGGCGGCATTCGGGTGTGCTCTTTCCGTAGCCCTTTTCCCACAGTTTCCGATCCAGGCGGCGGCTTTTGTTTTCAGTCTCGTAGCCTCTTTCACGACGTACCTGCTGGCCAGGAGCCAGGGTGAAATATCCCGGCTCCATCTGGTGCTCTCCGGAATAGTGATCTCGGCTTTTTTCAGCGCGCTGGTTTCCATACTCAAGTTCCTCGTCGACCCCCATAAGTTGGTCAGCATCGTCTACTGGCTCATGGGAAGCTTTTCCCTCTCGGACTGGTCGTCGATTTGGGTTGCATCTTTAGGAATGATCGCGGCGTGTGTTCCGCTGGTGCTGATGAGATGGCGTCTCAATGCGCTTTCCATGGGTGAGGAAGAGGCCAGGTCGCTGGGAATACCCGTGGAAAGAGACAGATTAATATTTATCGGCGCTGCCTCGCTTGCGGTTGGCAGTGCCGTGTCGGTGAGCGGGATTATCGGCTGGGTTGGGCTCATGGTACCCCACCTGACCAGAATGCTGGTGGGACCGGACCATAAGCTCCTTATGCCCTTTTCGCTGGCAGCGGGTGCGGCGTTCATGATTTTTGCCGACACGCTTGCCAGAAATCTCACCTCTTTTGATATCCCGGTGGGGATCATAACCGCCCTTAGTGGTACGCCGTTTTTCATCTATCTTTTGAGAAGAGGCACAGGCGGGGAGAGTTGGGGCAAATGATCGAGGTCAGAGAACTCACATTCATGCACCAGGGAGCAAAGGAACCGGTCCTCCGGAAGATCGATTTCCAGGCCAAAGGGGGAGAGGTGACGGCTATACTCGGGCCGAACGGCTCGGGGAAAACCACCCTTTTCCAGTGCTTGCTCGGAATCTGGAAGTTCCATGAAGGAGAAGTGCGTCTTTCAGGGAAACCGATAAGCCACCTGAAGCGAGTCGAGATCGCCAAAAGGCTGTCCGCTGTTCCCCAGGAGCACGACGCTCCGTTTCCTTACTCTTGTTTGGATATCGTCCTCATGGGGCGGACGGCGCACGTCGGAATTTTTTCATCCCCATCCCTACAGGACAGGGATTTATCCAGGCAGGCCATGAAAGCTCTCGGTGTCGATCACCTGGCCGAAAGGCCCTATACCCAGGTAAGCGGCGGCGAGCGGCAAATGGTCCTCATCGCGCGTTGTCTTGCACAGGACGCCCCTGCGATGCTTCTCGACGAGCCGACGGCGCACCTGGATTTTAGAAACCAGATCACAATACTTAAAAAGGTCAAAAATATAGTTCGAGAAAAGGGCTTGGTGGCGCTGATGAACCTTCACGATCCGAACATGGCTCTTCTTTTTTCCGACAGGGTGCTTCTTCTGAACCGTGGAGCGCTCGTTGCACAGGGGCGACCGGATGAAGTCATCACACAGAAGAGCCTTCTGGAAGTATACGGGATCGAAGTCGAGTTCGTCGCCGAAAACGGCTACCGGGTGATCTGTCCTAAACTCTGATTACGACCGGAGAAACTCCAATAGAGGAAAAAGCATGAAACTTCTCACCATTATGTGGTCCAGTTTCATCCCGATTTTGAAGGATGCCGCCGAAGTCACGGCCATCTTCAATTTGAGGGCATATTCAAACAAACAACTCAACCTGGATCCCCTGATTGTTGAAGATATCGGAAAGGAAATGAAAACAGCCGATCTGATAGTGCTCTATCGCACTACGGAACCGTTCTGGGATGCAGTGGAAGATGAGATTGAAAGACTTGGAGGACGAATCCCGATTGTGGTGGTCGGACCGGAACCGTCCTACTGGAAAATTTCCAATGTAAGCCCTGAAATCGTCACAACGGTGTACCGCTATCTTCTTTTTAACGGTGCGGAAAATTTCAGGGAGATGCTGAAGTTCCTTGCATCCACCTTGTTCGCCATGGACCTTTCTTTCATCCCTCCGAAAGAGACGGCATGGGAAGGCATCTACCACCCTGAATGGGGCGGACCGTTTACAACTACACGGGAGTATCTGGACATTTATCCCTTGAGCAACCGCCCGCTGGTGGCAGTTCTTTTTCCCAGGTCCAACTGGGTGTCGGGAAATATGGACGTCGAACGCCGTCTCATCGAAGCTCTGGAAAAACAGCAACTGGGTGTTCTTCCCGTCTTTTTCTATTCGTTTAAGGACAGCAATCTCGGCAATCTTGGCGGAGAGGATGTAATCAGGCAATTCCTCATGAGAGAAGATGGCGCTTGTCTGATAGATGCCGTCGTAAAGCTCAGCGTATTCTTCCTCGGGCAGAAACGCGGGGATAATTCCGAATCCCAGGCGGGATCGGGCGTATCGCTGTTGAAAGAATTGAACGTACCCCTGATCAATCCGGTTATTTCCTATTACAAGGACGGGGAAAGGTGGCTGGCGGACCCCGACGGGCTGGGGCAGCAGGTAGCCTGGAGTATCGCGCTTCCGGAATTTGAGGGCGTAATTGAACCAATGGTGGTCGGAGCAAGCAAAGGGATCAGCAACCCCGAAGAAGAAATGTATGAAGCTCTTCCAGACCGCATCGAACGCCTTGCGCGAAGGATTCTCCGTTGGGTGGGCCTGCGGCACAAACCTAATGCTCAAAAAAAAGTTGCCTTTATCCTGCACAATAATCCGTGCGCATCAGTAGAGGCCACGGTAGGAGCGGGCGCTCACCTGGATACCCTGGAAAGTGTCGCCCTGATGCTTTTGCGAATGCGAGAGGAAGGCTATGAGGTGGAACCTCCCAAAGACGGCAAGGCGCTCATCGATGAAATTCTGGGGAGAAAGGCCCTATCGGAATTCCGCTGGACCACGACCGAGGAAATTGTAGCGAAGGGAGGCAGCCTTGAGCAGCTTGAGACGGAGAAATATCTTAGCTGGTTTGAAGAGCTGCCTGAAGCGACCCGCGACAGGATGGTCGAAGCCTGGGGGAAACCTCCCGGTGAGGAAAAAGACGGAATCCCGGCGGCAATGGTTCACGATGGAAAAATCCTGGTCACCGGGGTGCGGTTCGGCAATGCCGTCGTTTGCGTTCAGCCCAAAAGAGGCTGCGCCGGATCGAGGTGTGACGGTCAGGTCTGTAAAATCTTGCATGATCCGGCAGTGCCGCCGCCCCATCAGTATGTCGCGACATATAAATGGCTCTCAAGAGATTTTGGCGCCGATGTCATCATTCATGTTGGAACGCATGGAAACCTGGAATTTCTGCCGGGGAAGGGAACCGGACTTTCTTCGGGGTGCTTTCCAGACATAGGGATCGATGAGATGCCACACCTCTACATCTACAATGCGGATAACCCGCCAGAAGGGACCACCGCTAAACGCCGGACCTATGCCACTTTAGTCGATCACATGCAGGCGGTGATGGTCCAGGGAGAACTCTACGGCGATCTTGACGAAATCGAAAGACTTCTCTTTGAATACGAGAAGATCAAGAATTTGGAGCCCGCCAAAGCCCATACGCTGAGCCACATGATTAAGGACAGGCTAAAACCCGGGAACCTCATGCCGATGCTAAAAGTTGCCGAAGATGCGCCCTTTGATGACGTGGTGCGGTCCGCACACGAAGCACTTTCTTTGTTGAAAAACTCCTATATTCCCAAGGGCATGCACGTTTTTGGAAAACTCCCTGCGGATGAAAGATTCTCAGAATTCATCTACGCAGTGATTCGCTATGAGAACTCCCCCGAGTCGCTTCGAGGGGTTGTGGATAAGCTGATGGGAAAAGACCCTGAGTTTATGGCAACGGACGAAACCCTAAAAAAAGACCTCGTGGACCGGAAAGCAAAGGAGATTTGCACGGCCTATCTCGCTGGAGGAGGCCCTCTTCCCTGGATTTTGAAAACATACTTCGGCGAAACGTGCGGGCTTGAATCCATCATCTGCGACATTCAGGCAAAGATCGACGACGTGAGGATGAGAGTGCTGCAATCCGATGAAACAGCAGCTCTGCTGAACGGGATGAACGGAGGTTATATCCCAGCCGGTCCATCGGGAATAATTACCCGTGGAAGACCCGATATCCTTCCGACCGGCAGGAACTTCTATTCGCTCGACCCTCATAAAGTGCCGTCCCGTGCCGGGTGGGAGGTCGGCGTAAAGCTGGCGAAGATCACCATCGACAAGTTCCTGCGGGAAGATGGGAAGTATCCGGAAAATATAGCCTTCTACTGGCAGTGTACTGACATAATGTGGTCAGACGGCGAAGGGATGGCCCAGATGATGTATCTTCTTGGCGTGCGACCTGTCTGGCAGACAAACGGTAGGATAGGCAGATTTGAAATAATACCCGTCAAAGAGCTTGGGCGACCACGAATCGACATTACCGTCAGGGTGTCGGGAATCACGCGGGATAACTTCTCAGCGTCAATCGATCTGATAGATGACGCCGTGGTGGCCGTTGCCAGGCTCGATGAGCCCGCAGAGCAAAACTTCGTCAGGAAACACTTACTTGCACAAATCGAGGAAACGGGCGGCAGTCCGGAGGATGAAGAAGCTTTGCGAAAAGCTTCATACAGGCTTTTTTCATGCATGCCGGGAGTGTACCAGGCCGGCACTCAGCTCGCTGTATATGCATCTGCCTGGAAAGACGAAAAAGACCTTTCCGACGTTTTCCTCTATTGGAATGGCTATGCCTACGGCAAAGGCGTATTCGGCGAACCTGCCCATAAACATTTTTCCATGAACCTCAAAACGGTCGACCTCACTTTTTCAAAGACCGTCACCGACGAGTACGACCTTTTAGGGTGCTGCTGCTATTTCGGCACCCACGGCGGGCTGATCAACGCGGCAAAAGTCCTTTCGGGCAAAGAGATCAAAACCTATTACGGTGACACCAGGGAGCAGGGCGAAGTGAGGGTGAGGGACTTGGCTGATGAAATCCGCAGGGTCGTTCGAACCAAACTGCTGAATCCGAAATGGATCGATGGGATGAAGGAGCATGGCTACAAGGGAGCAGGAGAAATCAGCAAGCGGATCGGCAGGGTTTACGGTTGGGAGGCGACCAGCAGGGAAGTGGACGACTGGATTTTCGACGACATTTCGCGGACTTTCTTAATGGATGAGGAAAACCGCAAGTTTTTTGAAGAAAATAACCCGTATGCCCTTGAAGAGACGGCCAGAAGGTTGATTGAAGCATCTGAAAGAGGCCTTTGGGACCCGGCCCCCGATGTAAAGGACGCCCTGAAAGATGTTTATGTCGAAATCGAAGGCTGGATCGAGGAAAGGTCAGGAGAGCTGGAGGGAAACTTCCAGGGTGGTTCAATTGACATTATCACTTCCCAGGAAGTCCAGACCTGGAAGAAAAAAATGGAAAATACCCTCGGCGGAAAGGCATAGAGACATGGTTTTTCCCTTCACGGCGATAGTCGGCCAGGAACAGATGAAGCTGGCCCTGACACTGAATGTGATCGATCCGGGCATCGGCGGTCTTCTCATCATGGGCGAAAAAGGAACGGGCAAGAGTACAGCCGTTCGAGCCCTTGCCGAATTGCTGCCTGAGATCGGGGTTTCACACGGATGCGCTTTTAACTGCGACCCAGGCGGAACAGCTCTATGCAGCATATGCGAAGAAAGAGCCGCTAAGGAAGGCACTCTCAAGCGGGAAACGAAAAAAATGCGGGTCGTCGAACTCCCGCTCGGAATTACCGAAGACAGGTTGGTAGGCACCCTTGATATCGAACACGCGCTCAAACACGGGGAGAAGCGTTTCGAACCGGGAATCCTCGCCGATGCCAACAGGAATTTCCTCTATGTCGATGAGGTCAACCTCCTGGAAGACCACATTATCGATTTGCTGCTCGACTCAGCAGCCATGGGACAAAATACCGTGGAAAGAGAGGGCGTTTCCTTCAGCCACCCAGCCCGGTTCATTCTGGTTGGCACGATGAACCCCGAAGAAGGCGACCTGCGGCCCCAGTTACTGGACCGGTTCGGCCTCTGTGTGTACGTGGAGTCTATTCGCGACAAGGATCTTCGGATTGAAATCCTCAAACGCCGCTCCCGGTTCGATGATGATCCGGACGGCTTTTTTAAAAGCGTCGAGAACGATCAACAGGTTTTGTCCGATGAAATTATTCGGTCCAGGGAGCATCTTCCCAAAGTGGACGTTTCCGAAGAAGTTCTTGCAAAGATAGTAGGGATAACGACTGAAATCCATGTGGATGGGCATCGTTCGGACATCGTAATACTGAGGGCGGTCAAAGCGCTTGCTGCTTTCCGAGGGCGAAATAACATAACCGTCCGGGATATCGCTGACGTAGTTCCGCTGGCCCTGAATCACAGATTGAAGCGAGCCCCGTTTGAAGATGCAGGTTCGGGCAGGAAAAAACTGGAAGAGCTTATTGAAAGGCTGGATCAGGGCTGAGAGCATTCTGCGGAGGATAAGATGTCATTTTGCAAGCTGGTTGGCCACAAAGATGCAAAACTTGCTCTCATACTAAATCTCATCGATCCGGGGATCGGCGGGGTCCTGCTCATAGGCGACAAGGGGACGGGCAAGTCCACCTTGGCCCGTGCTGTGACCCGATTGCTTCCCGAACGGGTGCCCTATGTCGAGGCGCCGCTGAATGTGACGGAAGATGCTCTTATGGGAAGCATAAACCTCGAAGATGCGATCAGGTCCGGTGAACACATTTTTCAACCCGGCCTTCTTGCACGCTCACAAGGTGGAGTGCTCTACGTCGATGACGTCAACCTGCTAAATGTTGATATGCTAAACTTGGTTTTGAATAAACATGCATTCGGCAACACGACCTTGCCCGGAAACGGCATTCAAAGCAATGGGGATTTAGGGTTTTCTCTCGTTGCAAGCATGAATCCGGAAGAAGGCCCAATCTCACCCAAACTGATAGACCACTTCGGCTTGTGTGCTCTTTTCCAAACGTCCGCCGATAATGGCGAAAAACTCAGGGTGCTGAGGCGTTCGAGTCAAAACGGTCCTGCCGTGAACCGTTTTATTCGATTCGATGAGAGATTGAAGAAAAGGGTTGTCCTCGCTCGAAAATCGCTAAAACGGGTCGAAGTCCTCGCTGAACATCGGGCGTATGCAGTCGAGGTATGTTTGGAATCCGGGATTGAGGGACACCGGGGAGATATTGCTCTGGAAAGGGCCGCGCGCGCCTATGCGGCATTTTGTGGCTCACATGTGGTAACTAAGGAGCATATGGAAAAAGTTCTGCCTCTTGTCCTGGTTCACAGGAGACGGGAAGCCGGCGTCAACCAGGAGGAATATCAGGAGCAGGAATTGTCCGAGCGGGAAAACAGCAACCAACAGGAACAGGCCGATTCGAATAACAATGAAACACCGGACGGGGATTCCGGGACCGATTGCTGCGAAGCGGCGGTGCAACCTCAATCGGTTGAAGGGCGCTCGAAGGAGGAGGTATTCCCGGTCGGAAATCCCTTCGACGTGAGAAGGTTTCTTTTTCAAAGAGACCGGGTCGAGCGGCGCTCGTCAGGCAGAAGGACGAATACGCGCTTTTCAGGGAAAGGAGGGCGTTATGTCAAAAGCGTGTTTAACTCCAAAGCGAACGACATTGCAGCAGATGCAACTCTCAGGGCTGCGGCTCCCTGGCAGATCCAAAGGGGTCGTACTCGAAACGTCATTGTTTATAATAAGGATTTGCGCTTCAAGCAGCGTGAAAAGAAAATGGGACACCTGGTTATATTCGTGGTGGACTGTTCGGGTTCCATGGGGGCAAAAAAGAGGATGATCGAAACGAAGGGGGCGGTCCTCTCACTGCTCATGGATTGCTATCATAAGCGTGACAAGGTCTCGTTGATTGCATTCCGAAAGGACCGCGCCGAGATAATACTTCCTCCTACCGCCAGCGTCGACTTTGCGTCCAGGAAGTTAAAGGAAATCCCGGTTGGCGGCAAGACCCCTCTCTCGGCCGCCCTGTTCACCACCTCGAATCTTATAAAGCAGATTCGAATAAAAGACCCGCTCATAAGGTTTGTGGTGGCAATAGTAAGCGATTGTCGCGCCAATCAAGGTATTTCAGACATGCCTGTGCGGGAGGAAGTGGCAAAATCAGCCGGAATGCTGCGAGACGCCAGAAATACGGATTTCATTGTTGTGGATACGGAAGATAAATCGAACCTGATGCGGATGGACCTTGCAAGAAGCCTTGCGAGCCAACTTCATGCCGATTATTTCACCACTGAGGACCTCAAGGCTGAGTATCTCGCAGGGTTGGTTTCAAGCCGAAAGTTTTGAGAAAAATAAGTGCTGACTCTATCTTCGGCAACTCGCTAGCTTTTTTGTTCTCAGAAGCCGGATTTCATTTCCCGTTCTGTATCGTGCTCAAGTGAAGACAAAGCTGGAGGGTCAATTCTTGATTCGTATAGCAGTCGTAGATGGACAGGGTGCAAGCATCGGGTCCACCATCATCAAAAAGATCAGGGAAACTCATGGTGGAAAAGTTGAAATTTGGGCTCTTGGAACAAACGCCATCGCTACAGGACAAATGTTAAGGGCAGGCGCAAACAAGGGAGCAACGGGGGAAAGTGCAGTCTGTTACTCCGCCGGTCAAGTGGACGTGATAGTTGGTCCCCTTTCAATTCTCGTCAGCAATGCCATGATGGGAGAACTGACTCCCGCCATGGCACAAGCGATAGGGACTTCCAATGCCACAAAGCTCCTCCTTCCCCTCACGACCGAGCCTGTAACAGTGGTTGGGATGGTTCCAGATTCTCTGCCTCACCTGGTTGACAAGTTGGTGCAAGAGCACTTGTCCGGCATCATCTGGCCTAAAACTCGCTCCTAGCCATCCCGGAATTTGGGCCAATTTTATAGCAGGAAAGGAACAACATGTGTGAAGCCAATGTGTACTTGAGAGCCAATGGCAAAGAAGAGGTTCTGATGGAAAATGTGGACATCCTCCGGCCTGAGAGTAATGGCCTGTTTCTACAAAACATCTTCGGCGAACAGAAATGGGTAGGGGCAAGGATTGAGGAGATGAACCTTGTTGAACACCGGATTGTTCTGGCTAACAACAAGGTGCGCAAAAGCCGCAAGGCTCAAGCAAAAGAATGACAAGCGACTGTCACCTAATTTCTATGAACCGTGACGACATGCGACACGTAGAAAGCGAATATCATCTGCAGGGATTGCCATGCTCTGATCTTTTCGTCCTGCCCGACGACGAAATCGATACCGATTATACCTATGGGAATAGAATCAATTGCTTGTTTTTTGAGAAAAGAAACTGGTACGGTCTCGCACTGTCATTGATGATCCACTCGGCAATTCTTTTCACCTTCTGGATATTGCCCAAACCTGTAGTCTTGAAAACCCAAACGATTCTGACAGTCACTCTGGTCGGAAGCGGGGAACAATCGGAAGATCCAGCACAGGGCGGAGGAGGTTCTATTACAAATAGTCAAACATTGGCAGAACCCGTTCAAACAGCTTCTGCTTCTGACCGGGAAAGATCAATTGCTCCCCAGGAAATTCCTGAGCGCCTCATCCCGCCTACCAAAACCGCACCTCTCCCGGACAGAAAACCTCTGCACGACAAGCCTAAAAAACGTTTTCAAAACCCAAACCAATTTACCCTCTCTGATTCTTCCAACATCGAAGCGGAAAAGGCGAAACCATCCAATAGCATTGATCGTGAAGGAGAAGGTGGCCAAGACTCGGTCACTCAGGGCGATGCTGGCGGCAATGGTCGGGGAGATGGATCAACAGGGGCGGTTGGGATGGGACGCGCAGGAGGAAATGGCAGCAAAGGGCCGCTTGACATGCGCTTCGGCTCAGTGGATGGCCCGCGATTTCTTAAGAAGGCTTTGCCTGTTTATCCAGGAGTTGCCAGAAGAGTTGGGAAAGAAGGCCAGGTTGTTCTTCAGCTTACCATAGACGAACATGGCGGCCTCATAGATATTCAGTTAGTCAAAAAGGCCGGATTCGGGTTTGATGAGGAAGCGATGAAGGCTGTCAGGCAATCCACTTTCTGTCCTGCCCAAAAAGACGGTAAACCTATTTTGTGTAAAGTCATACTGCCCGTGAAGTTCGTGCTCAAGAACGGAGATGATTTTTGATTATCTGCCGTTAATGGGAATAACGAACGCCCGACCCTTATGAGGAAGTGTATCCAGCTCCGTTCCGAAGGCAGTCCTAGCCCCATGGCATGCAGTTTCCTGATGCTTGTGAATAACGTGAGGCATGAAGACGTTCCCTCGTTTGCGTAGTTTTTTAAACCCACATGATGCCGCAGTCAACACAAGGCTTAGGGGAGAAAGCAGTGAGGCGGATGCATTGCTGCACCCACCCCCCCCCTTCTAATGAACTCAGCCACTTAGAGGATCAAAATCTCAGTGGGCGTGATCGTGGGATTCTGCTTCATGGCCAGAATGGTCATGGTCATGAGGGCCGTGGTCGCCAGTGTGATCATGGTTGTGTACCTGAGGAGTCCCGCCATGGGAGTGCTCATGGAGATGTTCGTGCAGGTGCTCGTGGGCATGCCCATGGGTATGCTCATGGCTGTGGACCTTGCCGTTATGGGAATGTTCGTGGGAGTGTGCATGAGAGTGATCATGCGCATGCAAATGTTTGTGTTCGTGCTTTCCTTCCATAACTAATCCTCCTTATCCTAATTCGTTAGGTTGCCGAGGTCCTTCATGAACCTGTTGCCTGTTTGTCTAAGCCGAGGATCGATGATTGTCAACAGTGATGAAAATGTACCCTGTCTGTCCTATTATGCTATCGGTAGCAATACACGAAAAATGTGACGTAAACTCGGGGGGCATCACAGCCTGATGCCGCCATAACCAATTGAAATTACACACTCTGATGTGCGCTCAAGTGTGAAGGGGGTGGTTTGTGTCTATCCCGAGTTATTTTCACGGTAAAAGATTACCAGATCATATGGCAGGAAACCTGCCCATTCAACATATAGACAAGCGATGTCGAGAATCAAATGGACCCGTTTCCAATACCCCAATGACCGCGTACGTCCCAATGCCATTGACTTAACGTTCTCACGGCGCTCTATCGTTTGAACTTTCTTGGGAAAGATCGGTTTGGCCGTTTTTTGTATTTGCCCCAGGACAATTCTTCAAGGCAACAACGAAGCCAATGATGGCACTGGTCAATGGTCTCGCTTTTCCATATTCTGTCGAGAAAGCGCGAAACGGCAAGAAAGGCCGGTTTTTGTGCCACGGTATCCGGCGAGATGTTGTGGATGAGTGCGCTCTGAAGCATGAGGATGCGGGTAAGAAGGCAATAAAGGTTTATTGCAAGCAGTTCCTGGGAAACCAATTGGGAAGATTTTCCCCTGAAGTTCTCGGCTTCCATGAGTCCCTTGATCAGTTTAAAGTGTTCCTCTTGTTCCCATCTCATGTGGTAGAGATCGACCATGTCCGATCGAGAATATCGGGCGGCATCCAGAAGGGTTGTGGCAAAAAGAATCTTTTTCCCATTTGGCAATGACGCTTTGACGATACGCAAAGTTATGGGCTTTGGGTCAGGCAATCCTTCCAGGCAATACTCCCTGATTATGGATTGCGATGGGCGGATTGTGACTATACCGTCGATTCTCCCTTTATCAAGGAAGGTGCGCACGGCTCCAAAAAGCCCTTGAAGCGGTAGACGCACCAGGAAATCGGCCTCCGTTTTTAACAAGTCATCAAAAAGGCGGAAGCCGGGAAAGCCGCGATCCATAAGAAGGAGGTCGCCTGCCTTGAGGCTTTCAAAAAGGGTCCCCGCCAAAGCGCGTTCGCTTGTGCCATGATGTGCCGCCACGCAGTTCAGGGGGATTTTGGCCAGTACGTCATAGAGCGTGCAAACAAGCATTTGTGGGAAGCAGGCGCCGCTGGGTATCCCGAAAAAATCCCTGAGTTCGGGTGAGTAGGGCATGTTTTTTCTGGTTCCGTCGATAGCCAGAACACGATGGCCTTTCCACGTAAGGGAAGCAAAACGGTCGGCAAGAGAAGTTGCCATAAAAACGGCCTTCTCGAAAAGCCCCTGAATGACATCGAGTGGAAGCTTCTTGCGTGCCCGATGAAACGCGGCTTGATCCGGCGGCTTAACTGAAAAATTCTTATTCGCAAAGGTGCCGGTATCGGAGAAGAAACGATTGATCACACACTGATAGCCTACACGTTTTCCGGGGCGGACCATGTTTATCAGCAGAGCTAGAACCACCGGAAGGGTAAGCTTTCTGTGGCGCGAAAAATCTTTGTCCTTTATGGATGAATCAATCTCCGATTTGTGGCTGGGAAGGAAATGTTTAAAGAAATTGAGGATTTCAAAATTTGAAAGGTTGGCTTGGGCTGGCACGATATTTTCAGGATTTTGGCATTTTCAACCTCCTGAAAGTTGGGTCAATTAAGCGTATTTACAGGATATTTATACGATACATCGAGGCTTGACGCAAGGAAATTCCGACGCTGAGGCGCTTAAGTCAATGGCATTGGCGTACGTCCTCGCCAAACGCGCAGCGTCATGTTTTGTGATTGACACCATTTCGAAAACTTCATATAAAAAGCGCAATATAGGTTTTTAGCATCAGGTACACATAAAGTTTAATAGGGAATCCCGTGAGAGTCGGGAGCGGTCCCGCCGCTGTAAACGGGGACGAAATCCGGTGAAACCACTGTCTTTCGAGATGGGAAGGTTCGGAGAGTAGAGCGATCCGTGAGTCAGAAGACCTGCCTGATGCCGTTTGGTGACCCCGTACGTGCGGATACCGGGTAACCACCATAAGGACCAAGTGAACCAGGGTGCAATCCTTAGGGCGTTTTAGCTCTAGGGATTTTTTTTGGCGAAAATTCCGCTTAGGTGCAGCACTGTACAGTTCTCGACTTTTTAACAAACCTTTCCATTTCCTGGAGGTGGTTCAGCTTCCGGGCACACGGCTCACACAATGGAGGTTTTCGATGAAGAAGGGCATGATTCTATATGTCACACAAGGGAAAGAGGAAGTCCCTTTGCAAGGGGTGGAGGAGTTGATCGAGACATCCCGGTCTTTCGGAGTCACAGCCGTTGCTGTGGCAATCTCGGAGGAGGATGCCGTTCATGGATGGTGGAGCCTGCTCACCAGAGGAATGCAACAGGTTCTGTTTATGACGGTAGCTTATAATTCCGTCCTCGACAAATTCGAATCGCGAGGAGAGCCAGTGCGGCTATGCGGATGATTTGTAGGAGATTTATTTGAGACTTTAGAGCCATGATTTTCAGTAGCCCGAGTGAATAGTTCGGAACCAGCGCATCGATTTCAGGGAAGGAAGTGCAAGTCTTCCGCCGCCCCGCGACTGTGATCGTGACGAAAGCCGCATGTATGCCACTGCCCGGTTTGATACGGATGGGAAGGCGCGGTGAGTAGGATGAACGTGAGCCAGGAGATCTGATCGATGCCACACGCTTACTCAAATCCCCGAGGGGGGAAAGGAGAGTTAAATGAAAAGCGCAGTAATTGCATCGGCTCTTGCCTGTTTCGCGTTTTGTGTTCCCCTGGTCAGCGGTGCCGAAGAGTCACTCCCAGAAGGTACCCAAGTCGTCCAGACCCAATCGGACACCCAATCGGGAAACACAGACAAACCCGATGAGGGAACCCAGACAAAGCTCGAAGAAATCGTGGTTACTGCCACGCTAATTCCCACACCGGCAAAAGAGCTTCCCGTTCCTGTGCAAGTCATTTCAAGAAAAGAGATCGAAGAGTCGCGCGCCAATGATTTGGCGGAAGTCCTCACTGAATATCTTCCTGAGCATTTCCAGACATATCCGGGAGCACTTTCATCGGTCAGCATAAGAGGATTTTCAAGCGACACAACAGGCACGGATATCAAAGGACAGGTGCTGGTTTTGATCGACGGCCACCGCGCCGGGACTGGAAACGTAGCCGAAATTCCCCTTGAAAATGTGGAACGAATAGAAATCGTACGCGGCCCAGGGTCCGTCGTCTATGGATCGGCTGCCATGGGAGGGGTCGTAAATATCATTACGCGCAAGGGGCAGGGGGCCCCTTCCGGAAACGTGGGAGTCGAGTATGGGAGCTGGAATTATACCAAAGGGTACGCAGGTTTTTCGGGTAGTTTCCTGGACAACAAGGTTGGAGTCTCGCTCACCGGGCGAACCATCACGCAGGGCAGCTACGACACTGGAGGAGGAGCCAGAGTTCCCAATACCGGCTACAACGATCAGGCTTATTCGGCGAGTCTTTTTGCAGCCCCAAACCCCGATCACACCTTTTTTGCCGTTGGGAACTTCTTTCAAGCCTGGGGCGTGGGAACTCCGAATCCTACCTATATGCCGCCCGATCTTGTAGACAATAAAGATATTTCAAGGTGGTACGGGTCGCTAGGCTATGACGGTTCTCTCCCGGACAGGGGAATGAACTGGCATCTTAGCTATTACAACGTTTTGGACCAAAACCAATGGAATTATCCGGAAGCTACTTATGGTTACACATCGGCAACGACCGAACAGCATACCCAGGGGGTACGAGGCCAGTTCAGTCTTCCCACGTTCTCATTCGGACGTTTGCTCCTCGGTTTTGATTGGGACCTTATTGACGTCAGCAGCTTCACAAATCCCGCAGGCTTTCCATGGAGCCCGGACTGCCACTACGACAATCCTGCCGTTTTCGCCGAACAGAAAATCGACTGGAACAAGCTGACGCTCCTTTTCGGCGTCCGCTATGACTATTTCCAGGAGCAGGTGCAGCCCACGCAGGGCCTCGAAGTGCTCCAGGAAAATCAGCAGTTCGGCCATACATCTTGGCGCACCGGGGTCACCTACAAGTTTTTCGATTGGCTGAGTGGCCGTGCCGCAGCCGGGAGCGCTTTCAGCATACCATCGGCAGACGAACTCGCCGGGCGTTTCCAGTCCGGGGAGTTTATGAAGGTCATTGGGAATCCCAACCTCAAACCGCAATCCGGCACCACTTACGAAGCAGGCCTAGACGCCGAACTCGCCGGGTTTAAGCCCAGCCTCACCTACTTTTACACCGACTACAACAATAAAATCACGGGCGGTTTCCCTGCCTGTGTCGACGGAGATTGCACCTGGACGACTTATGAAAATGTTGCTGGAGCTATTCTCTCGGCATTCGAAGGATCGCTCAGTTACAAAAAAACATTCACATTCAATGATACGCAGATAGGTCTGAGACCGTTCGTGAATCTCGTCTACTATACTCAGCGCAAACTTGAAGACCCAGGCTATGTCGAAATTCTAAAATCCGACACTGTCCCCTACGTGCCTCTTTGGGATGCTACCGGTGGCATTGAAGTTAGCTTCAACCATAAGGTGACCTTGCTTTTTACCGGCTTTTACACGGGAGACGAAAAGCAGGAGAATTTCAATTATCTTTCTTCCACTTACAGCCAAGCTATTGATAAAGGAGGGTTTGCCGTTTTCTCCGCCAAGCTTACCTACCGTCCCACAAAGGCCCTTGAACTCTTGTTGGCCTGCGATAACCTGACCGACAAAAATTATGCTTTCGTGGACGGCTATCCAATGCCCGGCAGAAGTTTTCGAGGAGGCCTCCAATTTCGTTTCTAGACCGAAAGAAAGGATAATCAACCATGTTGGGAGGCAAGGGCGATCTTTTACCAGAGGGAAAACCTGCTTGGACGCACTCCATTGAACTCCCTCTGTGTTACGTCAGATCGGCAAAGGTAGATGAAACCACAATTTTTGATTTCCCCAACAAGACGCTAATCGTCGAATTCACAGAGCCAATGCTGGTCACCTCCACACTTGAGGGCGAGAAGAAGGGCATTACAAGTGTAGGCAACCACTACTTCCCGCGCCAGTGCTGGAGCATAGAATACAGGCTCGGGTTCGAGAAGTGGAGGAAGCACATCTTCAAGACCATCGGAAAAACACGAGGCGGATGCTGTCTGCTGTTTACCGGTGCGGATATGGGAAATCTGTCGGTTCAAAAGGTGCAATTCAAGGACATGACCGTTTATGCGATTGTAACGGCTGGGGTCGAAGACAACGCTATGCGCTTGTCGGTGGATGAGGGGATGTTCTATGAACCAGGGACAATAAATATCATTCTCCTGACTAATATGAGGCTCTCGCCGAGGGCAATGGTACGGGCGGTAATCACTGCCACTGAGGCAAAGACAGCGGCTTTGCAGGATTTGGACGTTCGAAGTTCGTATAGCCCTGGCAAAAGCCAGGCGACTGGCACAGGAACCGACGAGGTGCTGGTGGTCGAAGGCAGGGGACCAGCCGTTGACAATGCGGGAGGCCACTGCAAGCTCGGGGAATTAATAGCTAGGGCCGTTTACGACGGAGTGAAGGAAGCCATCTTCCAGCAAGACGGGATCTCAGCCCAGCGCCACGTTTTCCTGAGATTGCAGGAAAGGCATATTAACATCTACGAGATTTTCAATGGATGCACTTGTCCTGATGATGGAGCCAATCCGCATCGACACCTTGCCCATTTCGAACAGGTTCTGCTCCAACCCCGTTATGCTTCATTTCTCGAATCGGCTTTTGCACTCAGTGATGCTAATGAGAAGGGGCTTCTGTCGAACCTCGATGCCTTTGAAACATGGTGTCGGAGTGTGGGTGAGGAGATCGCAGGAAGAAAACTGGAAACATGGACAGATTTCATAACATCCGAGGAGATTCCCGTCGTTATGAGGATGTCCCTCAATGCTTTGTTGAACGGACTTGTATCGGAGAAGCCGCAGTCTGTCGGTGGTGGTTCGCCAACTCTTTCTAATTGAGGCGCTCAGTTGTTGATTCTCGTATGGCAAGGGCAGGTGGACGCTGATTCTTCGGCTGGAAGATCTGAGCTATTGCAATGGAAGATATGAAGTACATTCTCGATTCCTTTACAGTGACATTCCCGTGGGTAGATAAGGGACATTCACTCCCTGCGTCTTTTCTTACGTCATTGGAGTTGTCGGATGGCAGTCTCATCCTCCCACCTGGACATAAGGCTGACAAGCGAGAAGTGATTTTGGGAACGGGAGGGGCCTTCCTGCTTCATGTGGTTGCGGCGGCGACTTTGCTGCTTTCGCCGTTCCTTCAGCCACCGAAACATACTCAGCAGCCGTTTATAAATGTTTATTTTGCGGACATGGAGGGAAGCAGATGCCGTTTGAGTGGCACTGGTCCTGCTGACGGTGCTGATGGCGGAAAACAACTTGAACAATCTCTACTGGAAGTGAAACCAAGCGAAAAAGAAGTGGCCCCTGATGTCACCAAAGTCAAGACCATGGGACAGACCAATTTGCCCGCAAAAAGCCGGAAAAAGACCTCTGCGCGCGCCGAGACAAGACATGCCCCTAATGTCGAAAGTCCCTTGATCGACTCACGGAAGATCGCCCCGGCTGCCGAAGATCACGCTTCGGAAGGCGTTGGAGCTAACTTGGGGGGAAGACAGGTAGAAGATACGGGAAACGGAAGAGGAGCGGGCGAAGGCTCCGGTGGTCCGGGGCCTACCAACTCATCTTCTGGGACTGGACTCTCCGGGGAGTTTGACACGGCCACCGTAGATAAGATCCCGCAGATCCTGAAGAAAATCGACCCGACTTATCCCGGAAGAGCCCGGAGTCTGGGTATCTGCGGCAAGGTGGTGGTAAGATTTCTCGTAGAACCTGATGGGCGTGTTTCAAAACCTTCCATTGTCGAAGCACATCCCAAGGGTTATTTCGAACAGTCCGCCCTGGAAGCCGTACGCCACTGGCAGTTCAAGCCCGGTTGCTTCAAGGGGAAGGATGTTGCCACATGGGTGATACTTCCTGTTCAGTTTCGGCTGACCGAACAGGATTAGCAGGGGTTGGATGCAGTTATGAGGTTTTCAGAAATGTTCATAATCACCAAGGCTCACCGGCGACCAGACCTAACACTCTTCACAGTGTTAATAATGCTCGCATTCTGTTTTCTGCTCGCTCAAAAGAGTGCAGCCAGACTTACCAGAGATCAGTCGGGCCGGACAGTGTCCGTCCCCGATAATCCCCAGCGTATCGTGTCTCTAGCCCCCAGCATTACGGAAATTGTTTTTGCATTAGGGGCAGGAGACCGCTTGAAGGGAGTCACCCAACACTGTGATTTTCCAGCCGATGCTCAATTTCTACCCAAAGTGGGCTCCTACGTGCACCTTGATTTGGAAAGGATCGTCGCGTTAAAACCGGACCTTTGTATTGCCGTTCGGGACGGTAATCCCCAAAATGCGGTGACAGAGCTTGAGGCTTTGGGGATACCTGTTTATGCGGTCGACCCCAGGAATTTGGACACTGCCGTGGATACCGTACTGGAAGTGGGGCAACTGCTTAACGCCAACACAAAAGCGCAGGATCTGGCAAACGAAATGCGCGCCAGAATCCAACGGGTAAAGGAACGCGTTGCCAAAACCGGACTGCGTCCACGGGTCTTTTTCCAAATCGGCTCCGCCCCCATTGTTTCAGCCGGAACGAACACCGTTATTCACGAACTGATCGTTACGGCTGGGGGACAAAATCTTGCTGACGGTCCGTCGTCTTATCCCCGGTTCAGCAGGGAACAGGTCCTGGCGCTCCAGCCTGAAGTCATTATCATCACTTCCATGACCAAAGAATCGGACCTCGAACAGGTGAGTGCCGAGTGGAGACACTATGAGGGTCTGCCTGCGGTCCGAAACAATCGCATCTTTATCGTTGACGCGGACCTTTTCGACAGGCCGACACCACGTATCATAAACGGCCTGGAGACCCTGGCAGGGATCATACACCCGGAGTCGTTCCGATGAAAGCGGCGGCCCCTCATGCTTATCCCATTTTGAAACGCATACTGGCCGTTTCCCTTTTGCTGGGTTTGCTTCTCATCATAAGCGTCTTTTTGGGGCTTTCGATTGGATCTACAGCGCAAAACATCAGGCAAATACTAGCCGTTCTTGCCGGCCATTCAGATCAGTATCCGACTTTGTCGAGCATCGTCTGGCGAATCCGGTTGCCCCGAGTCCTACTGGCTGCACTGGTCGGGGCGACACTGTCGCTCGGGGGCCTCGTCTTCCAGGCATTGCTTCGCAACCCCCTGGCTGAGCCGTACATCCTGGGGGTCTCAGGCGGATCTGCCGTGGGGGCCATCATCGGCATCCTACTTGGAATGTCTCCTTCCCCCGGCGTGCCTTTCTTCGCTTTTGCCGGAAGCATGGCCACTTTGTTGCTGGTGCTTCTGATCGCTTCGACAAGATCGGCCATGAAAAAAGACACCTTGATTTTGGCAGGTGTTATGGTCAATGCGTTTTGTTCCTCCGTTATAATGTTCCTCATCTCACTTACCCAGGACTCCCGGCTCCACAACATCCTTTTCTGGCTGATGGGAGATCTTTCGATGTCTGATACCCATCGGACGCTGATGCTCCTGGTTCCTCTGCTGCCGTGCTTTGCCGCTATATTTTTGCTTGCCCGCCCAATGAACATTCTCCTCATGGGGGAGGAAATGGCCGCCAATATGGGGGTCGACGTGCGCATCATAACGCTTGTTCTCCTGCTGATTACCTCATTTATGGTCAGTGCTGTTGTTTGTCATACAGGGCTTTTGGGATTTGTCGGACTGGTCATGCCGCACCTTCTTCGGCTGCTGTTCGGACCGGATCACAGGGTGCTGGTTCCTGCCTGCATTCTCGGCGGCGGTGCATATCTGATCCTGTGTGACCTCCTCGCTCGATCTCTTCCGTCACAAGGGGAAATGCCGGTGGGGGTAATAACGGCCATGGTCGGCGCACCGCTGTTCATCATTTTGCTGCGGAGATCCAGACGATGAAGATTTCCCTGGCTGTAAAAGATTTAAGTCATGGTTATGGAAGGATATCCGTTCTGAATGCTATCTCCTTTTCAGTGCAGGAAGGGGAATTTTTTATCATCATAGGCCCGAACGGCTCCGGCAAGACAACTCTTGCTAAAACCATTTCAGGATCTCTCAGGCCGCAAAGAGGACAAATGGAGATACTCGGTCGCCCCATTCGGAGCTATTCAGGAAAGGAACTGGCGCGCAGTATCGCGGTAGTCCCCCAGACGCCGCCTGTGGACGTACCTTTCACGGTGGCGGAAGTGGTTCTCATGGGGCGTTCGCCTCATCTGAGTTTGCTGGCAATTGAGAAGCGAAAAGATCTGGAATTGGCGGAGCGCGCTATGTCGTTCACCAATGTGCAGCATCTATCCGAGCGCAGGTTCGAACAGCTAAGCACAGGCGAGAGACAACAGGTCTCTATTACCCGCGCCATTTGCCAGCAACCACGCATAATTGTTCTCGATGAACCCACGGCGCCGCTAGATCTCGCGCATCAGATTCATGTCATGGATCTGTTGGAGCGACTCAGAAAAGAGGAAAAGATTACCATAATCATGGTTTCTCATGACTTGAACCTTGCAGCAATGTATGCGGACCGTTTGCTGCTTCTGAAAGGGGGTAGCGTTGTCAGCTTGGGAAAACCGGAGGAGGTGCTCACTTTTCAAACCCTTGAGCAAGCCTACGATTGCGTTCTACTGGTTGATGAAAACCCGGTCAAAAAGGTACCCAGGGTCACCCTGGTGCCGAATTCAATCATGCAGACAGGTTTTCGAAGCCTTACAAGGAAATAAGATATGCCGGTTTCTTATGGCTCAACCCCAATATTCCATCAAGTTGTTGTGAACTAATTATTAGATGTAGCAGGTTGCTGAAAACCCTAGGTGCCGGCTTCTATTGGGAAAGGGCTTTTGGCCCTTAAATTTAACTTTCTCGTCACGGCTTCGTAAAATTCTTCTGGGGCCACTTGAGGTGACGGTGGTTCAAAATTTTTGGTGACAAAAGCTCCAGGTCCTCGCCGCGGTCCTCTTTTGTCTGTCGCCATATTGTTTTGGTGACACCCGGGTCGCCGCGCGAGACCCACATTGTCACCATCTTAGGCCCTCGAAGTGCCCCTTCCCTGCCCCCCTGGAGTGCTGCCGCCCCAAAGTCCACAGCAACCCCTAAAAACAACCCCTCTAAAATGCCCCACAATCGATTTTCTCGACTTGCCCCATACTTCGATACCTCCCTTTTTTCACCTTCTGGCTCCCCTGGCCTGCCGCTCCTGACGTTGAGTCGGTTCCTGTATCACCGCCAGCTCAATGACGGCCTGTCGGTTCTTGGCCTGCTCTCTTGCAATGGCTGTGGACACGACCGCCCTTGCCTGGCGTTCAAGCCCCTCTTCTCCGAGAATGCTTTTCGTGGCCAAGTCATTAAAGTCCTTGAAGGTCTTCGAATCAGCCGTTTGTTCGCCAGGTGCAAAGATCGGAAACATAGCTACACCATTAACCGCCCTGGCCGCTTCCTGCGCTTTGGTCTTACCGGGGTTCACTCCTTGCGATTCCAGGTGGAGATCATTGTCGCCGGCGATGATGATAGGTTTATCCGGAAATTTCCCTCGAAGCGCCTTTGCAACGAGAGGAAGGTTGCCGCTGTCAAATGCTGCGACGGTCGAAAATCCCAGCGCCTCCGAAAGGCTACAGGCAGTCGCATACCCTTCTGCTATGACGATTGCAGGGGCTCTGGAGAGCTCATCCATGCCGCCCACCGCATGGAAGCATCCTTCCTTGCGCGAGTTCTTCGCAAAGCGCTTCGTTCCATCTTCCCATGTGTATTGCATGGTCCACACTTTGCCGTCTTCATCATGGGCGGGCACATAGGTTTTTTTTCCATCCGAATCGGTAAATATTCCTGCCTGTACCGCAATTTGCTTACTCGCGAGATATGTTGTCGGTGAGGATACAGGAATAAGCTTCGTCACCTCAAGAGCGATCCGCTGGGCAGTCTGTTCGTGTTGCCATTGCTCGCCTACGGCGCGCGCTTGCACATTTGTAGCCGCTTGCGCCAGCAGCGAGGCTTTTTCCTCAGGACTTAGCACGTAGCCCTTGCTCTTCCACCTGATCTCGACACCGGTGCGATTGTTTTTGATGTAGCCAGCAGGGTGGCCGTCCAAGTGGGCCACATAGAAACCGGCCTGTTCCCCCCTTTTGTCGCCTGTGACCGCTATGCGGTGCGTTTTCCCGTCCATAACAGGGTGGATGCCGGCGACCACGGCGCCAACGCTTCGCAATGCATCTGCAAATTCTTCTGGGGGAGACATCGCCGCAGCTTGGCGTTGCCCAGGCACGTTTTCCGGCAGCCAACGGCTGAGCTTTTCCGCATCGCCGTCCGGCCCAACATACCAGCATTTAGCGGCCTTATCCCACTTTGCCCCAAGCGCTTTGGCAGCTTTCCTTTCACCATAAGGGACTGCCAGATATTCGCGCTCTTCTTCGCCTCGATGCGCCTGTGTATCCCCCTGCCCTTCTACGGCTCCACCGGCCCATCTGGCAAAGGGTCCCGGATCAACTCCAGGGGGTATATACCATGAGCGCTTCTGGCGATCCCAACGTGCTCCAAGCGATTTCACTTCCTCTTTTTCTTCGAACGGAACATTCAAACAGATCTTTTCCTGCCCGATTCCTTCATCCTTAACGGCAGTCTTAGCCGGTTTGTCCTGGAGCTGCGCCATGCCAATGGCCTCCTCATTTTCGTTTTTCGCATTCCGGGCTAGGGTCGTCAAAGCTTCCCATTCGGCTTTCAGCACACCGGCCGCACCTTGAAATGTTGGCCCGCTTATCCCGGCGTATCTTTCCTCCAGCTCGCCGGCATCCTCCAAGCTCGACAGGGCACCCTCATATGCGCCTTCGCGCATGGAGCGAACGGCCGATTGCGCCATCTGGGTGACCTCGTCGGCTGCAGCCTGATCTTCCCAATAAGCAGTGTTTTCCATTGCCCGTTCGATTTCCGCGATCACCCTGCCGGTCATCTCTTGCTCATGATTCACGATTATAGTGCTGCCTGTCTCCCTGGCCTCCTGCTCCCGGACTCGTTTTTGTTCAAGGCCCAACACAAACTCTTGTATTTTCTCGGCTGCCGCGGCAGCTCTGAACACTTCCAGCGGGTCATCCTCCAAGGTTTTGATCCAGCTCGCCACATATGCGGCATGCTGTCCCGGATCATGGCCGATCCCCAATTCATCACCAAGGATCATGCTCGCGATCTCGGCACGCAGCTCTTCCCGCGCGTAAGCCTCACTTCCAAACGGGTGGCCAAGGTCGCGAGCCAGGCGGGACTGATGTCCCGTCCAATGCCCCAGTTCGTGAAGTGCCGTCGCGTAATAACGATCGGCGCTTTCGAACTGGCTTTTATCGGGTAAATGAATGGTGTCGGCCGTTAACCTATAGAAAGCCCGATTACCTCCACCGTGGCTGATGGCGGCGCCTGAGGCCTGCAAGATGGCTTCGGCTCGGTCAACAGCATTCCACGCCACCGGATTTCGCTCCATGGCCGGTACACCGTCAATCTGTTCGACATTAAAGACGGTGGCAAAAAATGCCCGTGGGCGCTCAAGGGTAATCTCTTCTTTTATGGGCTTTCCCTCGGCGTCGAGAGCGGGTTTCCCCTCTTCATCAAACCTAGTTTTTTCTTCCGAAAACTTCCAATACTGAACTCGTGTGCCTTTTTCGCCGCGCCGTACCTGGTAGCCCGCCGTTTGAGCCTGATTGTAGGTCATCCAGCGGGGATCTCCCCTGCCCTCCATTATCAGCTCAATTGCGTTAATCCCCCTGTAACGCTTGCCGGTAGTCGGATTAATCGGCAATACGGCGTTGGGCTCTCCTGCTTGCCAGGGCTTCTGCCAAGGGGCTGTTCCGGCCTTTAATTGTTCTATCAGCTTTTCTGCCACGGCCTCATGGAATAGTTTTTTTTGATTATTCATCGAAGACACCCTACTTTCGCCGACACTCTTGGTTTTCATCATCGAGTCGCCTCCGGAACCTGCTGGGAGGACCTGCTCGGTTGATATTTTAGGGATTCCATATTCTTGTTCGACTTCATCAACTTCCTTGCCCCGATTTTTCTCGATCAGATCAACAACCGGTTTCGACGCAGTGATTCGTTCAAACGTCGCTATTCCGCTGCCACCAGTCGGAATAAACACTCGCTCCGCCCAGTTGATCCGCTCGACAAACGCACCCTGCTCTTTCAAGACACGCATTTCAGCATCGGTTAGAGAAACGCGTCCTTTAATCTCAAGACGATCTTCGTAGTTGACTTTGGCGGTTGAGATTTCCCAACCATTTGAAAGAATGGCCTTATTGCCATTCTTGATTGAGGAGAACAAATCGCTTGCCGACATATTGGATAGCCCCGAATCATGCCCTAAATTCTTGAGCGTTTGTTTTGATGCCTTTGCCCCCAACATGCGGCCCAATAACTGTTCACCATCATCTGTTTGCAATCGTTTAATGACTTCCGAACCTTCGACACGATCCCAAATGGGCAGGATCACACCGACTATCATCCGCTCGGTTTTGGTTATTGTTTTTGGCGAATTCGCAATTTGTTCCTTCCAAAGATTCTCGGCCTCAACCTCATCTATCGACCTGGTAAGGGTAACCTTCCGGTAACTACCATCAACGTTTCTGTATGCTTCGCCGTGACTAATCTCATCGGCATTATCGATGTACTTATGCTCGTTCTTTCTGATCGGGTACACGACGCCACGCCGAACGGTATTACCCTCTGGGTCTAATCTTTCTCCGATATCCTTCAGATAAAAAACATCTCCCTTGTTTTTCCCGAATTCAGATACGAACCAGCCGCTTAGGTCATCGGTTTCTCGACGCTTTAAAGACCGGAGCCTGGCGTCTTCCCATTTTTCATATTCAATCTTATTGGTGACGGCCAATTCGACATAACGGGTTTGCGCTCCGGTGTTCTTCTCCACGTGTACAACATCATCGCGTGTCTTCTTTATGCTCAGGGCTTTGAGGGTCTGAAGACCCACATCGTACAAACCTTGCTGTTTCGAGTATTCAACAGCCTCCACGAGCCGTTTTTCAAACTCGTTGAAAACAGCATTTTGCATATTCGTTTTGAGAGATAGCAGTCGATTCAGAAACTGGGGGATTGACGGGATCTTGCTTTCATTTAATCCACCGTTTTCATCAACTAGGTTCAGTCCCATCTGCTTCGTGACATCCTGAAAAGAGAGGCCGGTTTTTTCTCGATAGAGATCGCCAACCAGATTCTTCAAGGCAATTGAAGCGTGTTCACTTTCAAGATTATCTGACGCCGTAAATATCCCCTGACTGGTCGCTTCCCGCTGGCCGCGTGTCAACGCACCCAGTTGATCGAGTCTACGGGCAATCGATGATACAAACCGCTTTTGGGCCTTGAGATTTGTCGTGGGCAATACATAATGAGGTTCCTGAGCCTGGTTGGTCCGGTGTGTGCGTCCGAAGCCCTGTACCGCCTTGTCCGCTTGCCAACCCGGCTGTAAAATGTAGTGGATGCGTTTGCGCTGATTTTCGGCTGTGTTGTCGGCGTGGAATGAATATCCGGTTCCACCCGCTCCGGAAAATATCAGGATGTCCTTTTTATTATTCTGGAAGCTTTCCGCATCCGTCATGGATGCGTTTTTGCCGCGCTTTTCCTCAACAATTTTCAGATACCCTTCATCATCGCGAATCTGAACAAAACGCCTGCTACGGCCAGTCACTTCGGCTACCCTGTCGGAGCCAAAGCTATTGATGATTGAATCCAACGGATTTTCAGGCACACGAATTTGTTGGAGCGTTTCAAGCAACGAGTCGCGTAAGGCAACAGCCTCCCGGTCAAATACCTGGTTCCCTTCAGAGTCGCGAACCGGAACATAAACGACGTTACCGCTATCGTCTCTAGACTCTTCATAGGCAGCTACAGGAAAACCGTTTCTTACGTAATCGATCAGCAATTGCCGGGGTGTGAAATCCAAATCCTCGAGTTCAACGTTGTTTGCCGAGGCAAGGGCAATTATGCGCTCCTGGGCAGCCTCGTTTGTGTTTACCAACTGAATGACGGCAACGTTTCCGGCATCGAGCTGCTCGCGAATATCATCGATCACCTTCGGCGTTTGCATTGCCGTGATAATCTGGTTGAAGAAACGTTGATGCGCTCCCCAAAACTGCGATAACGCTGCGCTCTTGGCAACGCCGTTGCTTCCCGCCTGGGTGATGTCCAGTGCCTGCTCAACATTGTTTAAGACAATCTGCCAGGCCCCGGCCAATTCGTTGTAAATATCTTCCTGCAGCTCAGTTAGAGTGTGTTCGAGCCGTTCATAGCTCACGCCATCATAGGAAAGAGACCGGGACACATACATCCCTAAGGCCTTCATATCGCGGCTGATCAATTCCATCGAGGCGATGCCGCCCCTTGAGACATCTTCAATGAAGGCGTTCACATCGGCAAACGGCGTAGCTTCACCCCATAAGCCCAGACGATCCGCGTACCTGAGATTGCTGATCTCAGTCGCACCTGTCGCTGAAACATAGAGAACTCGCGCATGAGGCAACTCGTGTTGCAGGTTGATTCCGGCAATCGCTTGCTGCGATGGTTTTCTGACGCCGCGTTTTCCTTTAATGGCAATGGCGTTACCCATGCTGTGCGCTTCATCAAACGCGATCACGCCATCAAAATCTTTGCCCAGCCACTCTATGATCTGCTCAGCCCGCGTCTTGCCCGCCTTTTGGCCTTGGTCATTGGCCTGTTTTTTTTCACCACCACGCAGCGTTGAATAGGTGGTGAACAAGATGCCCTCCTTTTGAGTGATTTCACCTCCGGCCTTTGTTTTCCCCTGGAAAAATATCTTCCCGGGATCGCCGCCAACACCTGCAAAGTCCCTCCTCGCATCTTCAATCAGGCCTTCGTTAAAAGATATCCAGACGGCTTTGTTGCGGCCATGCATCATGTTGTCGAGGATGATGCCGGATATTTCCCGACCCTTCCCCACGCCGGTCCCATCGCCAATGAAAAAACCCTTGCGTGTTCCGTTCGGCAAAAAACCTGAATGCGCTTGCCCGGCGTAGACAACGGCCTCCAGTTGGGCTAACGAGAGCAAACCGTCTCGTATGAGATTCTCTGGCAATGTGGGTGAATAGGTCGGTGCTGGTGGTTCTACGGCTGACATCGCCGCGGCCTGCACCAGTCTTCCCGGATGCTGCCATGCGCCTGGAATGGTTAGACGCTGGGGGGTGTAATGCGCAAATACGGAATCGGAAAACTCGCTTACTTCACCGCTCTTGGTCTCTATTGTAACGGTGCTAACGTTGCTCCCTTTATTGACGCCATTATTTCCTCCAGGATCTCTGCCGCCGCTTCTTCCAATGTATCTGACAGCTCCATTTCGAACTCCACTCCCGGCTCCGATTCCGTCATTAACGACATGGCTAATTCCGGATTCACCGAGAGTTTTGCTATCAGTAGCAGAGGCTCCTGTATCTCCCCCGTCTCCAGGAGGCCTCGTTCCAGTGCTTCTCGGATCAGAGCCAGGCCCGCCAGTTCCGTCGATGGATCGAACGGTATCTGATACTGTTCGAGAATCCTTGTTGACTGTTGATTTAACGACGCTTCGTTGAATAGGCTTACGTTCATTTCTTATGCCCTCCAATAATATGGGTAAATCTGCAACCGATTCGACCCTGCCTGTTAATACGCCTTGAATGGTGCTTCCAGTTTTGTCGATAATCAGAATTTGATTATCGAAGGTCGTGCCATACTTCCCATACTCCTTGCCGGATATGCCAATGTTGGCACGGACATTATATCGCCCCTCTATCTCTTTCCACCATTTGCTGAATGCCGGTCGGTCCAAGGCCATGCCCTTCCCGACAACAGCAACCAACCGGCCGTTATCCTGAAGCCGTTTCAAAGCCTGCTCGATGTGACGGGCGCCAATCGACGTGTCGCGTTGACCCTGCACACGTCCTGCCGATGATGAAAACGGCGGATTCATCACAATAACGGTGGGAGCGACATCGAGAGGCAATACATTGTCTAGCTGTTCCGCGTTTTCTTTAAAAAGCGTTGCTTCCGGGAACAAATCGGCGAGCAAATCCTGCCGCCTTTGAGATAGTTCATTTAGAACAACCTCAGCTCCAGCGATTTTCGGCCATATTGCCAAATCACCGGTACCGGCAGACGGCTCCATCATCACATCCGTGGGCTGGATATTTGCCACCCAATTCGCCACGAACGATAAAGCAGGAGGGGTGCTGAATTGTTGAAACTCCTCCATCTCTTCATCACGCCTGGATTGCGTGGGCAGCTTTGAGACGCGCTGAGTTAATTCTTGGGCTTTGTTCCTCGCCCAATCCGCACCACTTCTATTCCAATCGGTTCTCTCCGTTTTGCTCAGATGAATGTTAAAGGCCACTTCCATCGCGTCGTATGCGTCTTTTGAAGAATAGACGCCTTCCGCCTGAGTGCCGCCGAAAACACGGTTGGCCTCAACAGTTAAGAACCTGGAAGTGATTTCTCCATCCTTGTCGAGCTTTTCAGCCAAACGCTCTGCGAGAACATAGCGGGACTTGTCAGGCGATATTGTTGTATCCCTGACAACCAACCAGTCATCGAACAGGTTCAGTTGTCTAAGAGATTGTTTCGGGTTAAATCCTTTCGCCATGTTCAATTATCCAGATTTCCCAATGAATCTGGACTGCTGTCTAGCGCGTCCTGCTCACTCAACGCGTCCTCAACGAAGGCCCCCGCGAGTTCGGCTTCCTCCGGATCAAACTCCACCTCAAAGCCGGGCGTCTCCATATCAGCCAGTTTCTCGCGTAGCGCTTCGGCCGCATCTTCCTTGGCGTCAAAAAGCACTTCTTTAGTTAGTTCCTTCATCTTGTCACTCCTCTTCTGGAATGTAGACCCCCTGCCCTACCAGGTTAGAACCGGACGGATAACGCTCCGGATCTGGGCCGAGTTAATCGGCCCGAAATACCTGCCATCAAACGAAAGCGGGTTATAGTCCGACATGAGCAGCACCTGGTTGTTTTTAAGCGTACAGTCAGTCTCATAATGCGGCATCGGCCGCCCTGCCCTGTCCTCGGTGGATGGCATGCTGTCAAAGATCGGCACACCATTTACGGCCACGCCCTTTTCAGAAATGGTCACTCGGTCTCCCTCTGTAGCGACTATCTTCTTAATCATTTCCCTATACCCGCCCGGACAAAATCCTGCCCCGATATAGCCCCGTTCTTTGGCTTCAGCAAAAACAGGGGTTTTTGGCGGACAGAAGATCACGAGATCACCTTTTTTAAATGGCGCATTGATTTTCCAATACAGACCGCGCGGGAAGCTCGCCGTACTGTTGACACGAGCTCCGTTCAAGATGAAGACGGCCACCAGAGCGAAAACACCCCAGGCCGTTAAGACAAACCCTTTGACCAGGCTCACAAAACAATCCTTTGGCCGGGCTGCGTTAAAGACAATAGCCTATCGGTCTCTTTGGGCGGAGGGACCTCTGCTCTGGCCTGGAAAACGGGATCCTGAAAATATAGAGGCTGCCGGCCATAAATCGCCGGAAATCCGGAGCAGTAAACAACCATGTCGCAGCCGCAAACGATGCGGTCGTGCGCGTCCTTTTTGGGTCCCGGCATCCGAAGCGCTTCATCAACCGTCAGGAGTGGACGCTGGACTTCCTGGATGGTCCTCGATACTTGGCCAAGAAGTGCGCTCATTCTCCGACCGCTGGTCGTGATCTGCTCTTTTACGATTGTGGTCTGCCCGGTGAGTTTTGATAGATGCTCGGCGGTCTCTAAACGGTTGGGAGCAAAAGAGTTTTGGATACCACAGGCGGATGTGATTGTTTCGTCTTTGCCGTAACCAGTCTCCCGGTTTTGGAGCTGGTTTATATCCTGGATGATGATGTAGCACTTTATGCCGTAGCCAGCGACGAAGGCCAAAGACTCCTGCATGATTTCAAGTTTTCCAAGACTTGCGAACTCATCGAGCATCATAAGCAAGCGGTGCTTGTATTCGGGCTTTGGCCGCCCCTTTTCAAACTTGATCTTATCGGCCAGAAGTCTCACGATCATGTTGACCAGAACACGGACCAGGGGGCGCAGGCGCGTCTTGTCATTGGGCTGAGTGACGATATAAAGGCTCACCGGGTCATCAAAGTTCATGAGGTCCCTGATTCGGAACTCGGATTTAGAGACGTTTTTCGCAACTACCGGATCACGGTATAAAGAGAGGTATGATTTGGCCGTAGATAAGACAGAGCCCGCCTCCTCGATGGGTCTATCCATCATGTCGCGGCCTGCCGCGCCAACTACCGGATGATTCTCGCCGTTTTTGTGAGCATATACGGTCATTTCCTCCCATAGCTTGCTCACAGGCTTCTTGGGGTCGGCGAGCATGGCGTCGAGCGCAGGCAGGGTCGCAAGAGTCCCCTCTTTTCCGCTCTTGTAGAGAATATGCAGAATGCAGCCTACCAGGAGTGACTGGGAGGTCTTCTGCCAGTGGTCGTTTAGACCCTTTCCTTGAGGGTCAACAATCAGGGTTGCAAGGTTTTGCACGTCCCCGACTTCATATTCCGTGTCCAGGCGGATTTCCTCAAGCGGGTTAAAACCAACGCAACCTGTGAGCCGCGCCGGCTCAAATCTCAGCACTTTGTTGTGACCATGGGTTTTTCGCCATCCTGAGGAAAGCTCCCAGAGTTCCCCTTTAAGATCTGTTATAACAGCGCTATGAGGCCAAGAGAGAAGCGTAGGGACCACCAAACCAACGCCTTTTCCGCTTCTTGTCGGTGCGTAACACAGTACGTGCTCCGGGCCGTTGTGGCGAAGATACCTGAGCCTGTTTTTCGAATCTAGCCAGCCACCGACATAAACGCCGTCGTTATCGAGAAGTGCTGCGCCTTTAATATCCTTCTCGCTCGCCCACCTTGCCGATCCGTGCATATACTCGTTTGCCTTGGAGGTGTTTGCACGCAGGAGCCTTCGCATAAAAAGGCCAACCATTCCGATCGCGCAAACCATTACCCCGATACTGCCGGCCTTGGAAAAGATATCCCAATATCTTGCATGCCACCTGGCGCCCCACAGAAGAATCATCCACGGAGGATAAAGCCCGTGAGCGCTTACGCCGAGAGCGGGATGGTAATTGAACTGGTACGCCGCAAACTGTGTAGCGGAAAAGAGTCCCAAGGCGAGTACGGCAAACACCCAAGCCGCCTGCCCTACCCTGCCGGTATCCGTCTTTGGTTGCCGTATTTGCGGACCTACGGCGGTATTGCGTTTCTCAGAAGATTTCACTTACCTGCCTCGTATGCCGCCAGCTCATCGCCCGGGATCTCCATAAGCTTTGGCTTTACTCCAAGGTCATGCCGGAGGCGCTTCATTGCATCAAATGCCTCCACTAACCCAACAGGGCGAAGCCTGACGCCGTAAACTGTGCCGCGCTTGGGGTTTGAGCGCTCCTTTATCTCTGCCTCGTAACCATGCTTTGCGAGTTTCTCCTTCAGTTTCTCAGCCGATGGCCTATCAGTAAGTGTCTCTACCTGAACGACGTAACCTGTCAACCCGTGCGAGATGCACTTACTGTCCAAGGTCTCGGTCTTACCTGGGCACACAGGCGCTACTTCCACTTTGGGCGTTGAAACGGGGGCTGGAATGGCAACTTTTTCCTGAACCGGTTCGACTATTGGAGTCGAAGTTTTTGGTTCCGGAGGTGGTATCGGGGCTTTCGCTGCTACTATTTCGCGCTTTTCAACCGTTTTTCCGGAGGACCCGATGATGTCTACAGACGCGTTCCGGGTCAACATTCGAACCGTCAGCGACGCGTAAGTACCCGGCAAAATCACGTAGTGCTCCCCTACCCTCTCATATTTTACTTGATGTCCTTCGCCATTCAGGATGACAAAGCTTTCACCCTCCAGATTTGCAAACTGCAGCACCGTGGTATTTTCATCCTGGAAGGCCCGGATGAGGCCGACTCCCCGGGAATCATCGAACGTATAAAAGCTTAAGGCCGCAGAACCTGCCGGTACTGTGGCGCAACCCGGAAACACCACTAACGATGCCACAAACAAAACCGTTATAAAAATTCGCATGGATTTTACTCCGATCCTCAAATGACGGCGGTCAACGAAATCACGAAAGATCGAATAAGCTGAGTGAGAGACAAGATAAATGTTTTGGCCCAGGTGACGATGCTAGGAAATACGAAGTACAGGACCGCGAACGCCAAAACCATTAAGATCAGCCTCATCGACCACCACAAGTACAGCTCTTTGCTACTGAGACTGTATATAAGCACAACTCTCCTTCTGCTTCCGAAGAGAGAGAAAACCAGGAATACCCCAACTACAATGAGCAATAAACTTTCCATCTGCGAAGAAATCATGGTTCTCTCTGCGGTTCGGATAAAATCAATTGTCACTTGTTTCGTGTTGCAACAGTACCTGCCAATAAATCGCGAGTTTTAAACCGCTCGGTTAGCCAATTGCCCCATTTGCCGGAAGCTCGAATCAGCTTGGCTCGGTATTCAGCATTGTAGCAGGGGGTTTTGGAATGATAATTCGCTACGCGCGTCCAAAGATCGCCCGTATCATTTAGGATGTGTTCCCGGAGGCGCCAGGCGGCCAATTCATAGGAGTAACAACCAGCAGCCGCTACGTCTTTTGCTGTGATTCCATATTGTGCCAGATCTTGAAGGTAAGCCGTGTTGAACTGCATAGTACCGACATCGTATGTCCCGTTGGTATTTTCGACATACCGGCCAGGCTTGCCGCCCTCGATCTCAGCCACCGCGAGAATGATATTCGCCGGCACGTCGTATTTCACCGCCGCAATTACCGAGCACATAACGCGCTCATCCATTTCTCCCGGCTTAAGTATAGTTAGATACCCCGAGACCGGACCGCTGCCGCCCTGCCCTTCCAGCTCTGCGGCCAGGCACACCATGGGCGCACTTAATAGTGCAAGCATCACCAAGAGCAGGCACTTTCCCCTCATCAGAAACCACGCCCTTTCCCATCGATAAACGACTGAACTTCAGGGTTGGGATTCGTTACCTTTCCTGCGCCCAGGCTACCACCGCCCTCGCGCAGCTCTTTAATGGCACTCGCTATTTTCCCGCCGGTTGTCAGGCCGATGCTCTTTTGAACGGCATCCATCTTCTCTTTAACCGCATCACCTGCAACCTGGCGAGCGCCTCTATACAGGCTGCCGACAGCGCCCGCAGTCATATTGGCGCCACTACGAGGCTTGTCACCACACGCCATTGCCAGCGGGCTTAACCCACTACTCGTGCTACCGCCAGGACCTCCCGGCCCACCGCCAGACATATCTAAACTTCCAGGACTCGACATACTCTGTTGCCCGGACTTGCAAGCCGCCATCAATGCACTCGATCCTCCAGCAATGGACATTGCCCCACCTGCTATCATGCCGCCAGCCAGGCCGGCTGCGCCTGCCGCTAGTCCCCCCGCGCCAATAGCCGCGCCTGCCCCGAAATTCCCTATGCCCGCATTACCTATGCTTGCGCCCGTAACGATGCCACAAACCAAAGGAGGCACTTTCTCCACCAGAAATAACAAAATGATGGCAACGACAAGCATGACGCCCATGTCCGAAAACTCTACGTCCTGACCTTGGTTCATCTTCGAGTAGTAAGCGTCGATAAAGCTTTGTCCGACGCCAATGAGAAGAATCATCGTGAACAAACTTGCTCCAATTTCGAGTACTTTTTTGTAGTAGTTTATTGCGATGTCGGAG